>VTLG01005774.1_pt1 | contig 41679 bp, 58 predicted proteins | sample 4694571 | NCBI WGS metagenome assembly VTLG01 (sample SAMN12604809, study PRJNA352737) | marine metagenome | biome: ENVO:00000447; feature: ENVO:00000209|ENVO:00000569|ENVO:01000036; material: ENVO:00002151; isolation source: viral sequences binned using virsorter ...
TTACCATTAACTTGGTTGCTAATTTCTTTTCTGTCATCTACTCTTAACCCCGTATTAATTTGGATTTGAATATCATCTATTTTTACTTTCTTCACTTTTCCTCCATTTTGTTAATTGCGTCTGCTAATCTTTGTTTATGTTTACTATCAAGGTTTGCTATCCAATGAATGAAATTGTCTTGCATACCCCTAAATTTGTCCCTTGTATAGCTATCTGGCTCTTCCCTTTGATATATCTCTTTTGAAAACTTTATTCCATCAGTATCAACTGCCCATCTTATCATGCTATTTATATCTGTTTTATTCATTATCTTCCCCCACAATTAATTCTAAGTTCCAAGAAGGCTTTTCGCTATCGTAGTCCTTCTCTATTCCTAATCCAACTATCCTAACTCCAAACTTTTTCTCATATTCAGTAAGTTCTATCGCTATCTTGCTTCTAACGTAAAGCCCACCTTTTGCTTTTCCTTCAAATCCATCTATCCAAAATATCTTATCTTTCATTATCTTTTTCCTTCTTTTTATTTATTAATTCTATAATCTTTCTATCAAAATCATCAACAACTCCAAACCATATATTACCATCTTCCGAGTCGCCCTTTTCTATATAATCCATTCTTTCTTTCATTACTTTATTTAGTTTATAAAATACTCTTAAATTCATTTTTCTTCCTTTCCACATTCATCATCTTCACAATCTTCTTCTTCACAATTATCACATACTTCATATTCTTCTTCAGTAATCTCTACTACATTTCCAGTCCATACCCATTCCCAGCAATAATTGTTCCAACACTCAATATCTCCACAAATATATGTATCACTTGCATATGCACTTTGAATTTCTGTTTCTTCTGGCGTTCTTGAACAATATTCACACGCCACATCACTTGCCTCATCTGTAAATCCATCATATAGTTTTCTTGTTCTTTTCATTTCAGACCACCTTCCCTTAAACTTTGATTTAATCTCATCATAAATGTTGCAAATATATATCTTTTCTTTTTTGGTATTGTATTTAGCACATCATCAACCCATTTAGTATATTCTTCATTATCTTTAAATGCTTGGAACATTGGTACGCTTTTTCTTCTGTATGTTTCTTTTTCTTTTTTATTCATTTTTTCTCCAGTTGTTTTTTACAAGGGTTACAATATCTACCTATTTTTCCTTCAATTTTATGCCCACCAGTCCATTCTACTTCATTTCCAAGTATGATGATGGGTATCTGTTTTTCACAATAATTACAGTGATGTATGTTTCTATCTTTATTCATTTCTTTTTATTCTCCTTTTCTTTTTTATATTAAAAATTGACTATGATATTTATAGTCCAAATATTCTTCTTCCATTTCTTTTTTAAATATGCTTATTGCTTGTCTTTTTGTATATCCCATATAAGTTCTTTTTACATAATAATTGCCGATAATATCGTATATCTGAATTGCTCCATCACTTTTTCTTTTTTCTATTGTCATCTTCTTTTCTCCTATTTCTTATAATTAGTCCGTTCAAAATTGCCTCAATTAGTATTGCGTTTTCTCCAAATATTTCCTTTTCTATTTTTACTTTTTTCATTTTGCTACCTTCCTCATTGCTTTTTCTTTTAATATCTTTTCCATTTTACTTGTATATTCAAGTGCTTTTGTTAATTGTTTCATAAACTCCTTTACTTTCTTTTCTTTTTCTTTTTTATTCATAATATTGAGTTAAAAAAAAGCCTCAAAGCATATGCTCTAAGGCTTAATTTTATTCCTTTTTATTTGTTTAGGTTTGCTAGTTTATAAATTCCGTCTTTTACTTTCTTCACAGTTTCTTTTGTGGTTTCATTTAAGAATATGTTTCTGTATTTACTTGTAGTTCTTGAAAAGTTCCAGTAATAATAATCAAGAGTTGTTTTTCCTTTCTTATAATCTTTAATTGCTATAATTGAATTATAGCTCTGAAAGGTTTCTGTGTCCTTCTTTTTATCGTCTATTATTATTTGGTTTGTTATCGGGTTACCTTTATCACTTATTATGTTTCTTGCTTTTATCATATTTACCTCATTTTTATTATTAACAACTATCAAAGATAAATAATGCTAGATAATAAACCAATATAAAAATAATAAAAAATAACTTTGATATAACAGTATATATAACGAAATTAAGACGTTAGTTGACAAAAACAAAATAAGGAATAAAAAAATGACTACAATTAATAATGATAACTTTACAATTAAAGAAAAAAATATGACTACTGAAGAAGTAGAAAAAGAAGCAGAAGCAACGCTAGACGTTGAAGGCGTAACACTTGAACACGCAGAGAAGCTACACGATATTAATAATGATATTAAAAACCTACAACGTGTTACAGTTGCACAGAAAGAGTTAATAAGTTCGGCAAATGAGAAAAATGATGCGTTACAGAATAAGCTTAATATCATAGATGATAACGTTAAAATAGTTATTCCACGTGCTACGCTAGAAGATGCAATTGAAAAAGCTATAATGAAAGTGAATACGCAATTATCAGATTCAGTTAATGAGGTTAATTATGCAATAAATTCACTATATGAAGAAGATGTGCAAGAAGCATTGAAAGACGTATGCAAGTTTAATGATATATCTAATAAGTTAGATAAAATTGCAGACGTTGTTGACGAACTCCCAGATGTAGATGACTTGCAGTATAGGCTTGAAGATGTAGAGTATAAAGTTGAGGACGTTGACGATAAGAGCATTACTGAATGTGTTGTCAATGACTTAATAGCAAGTTATTTAAGTGATGAGGGTTACGCCTTAAGTGATGATGTTAGTAATGATATATTAACTCTAGATAAGGATATGAAGATACTAGGTCAAGCTATTAATGAGCTAAGAAGTAAGACGTTAAGTAAAAGGATATCTAGATTATTCAAGAATATGTTTAGTTATAACTTAGCTAATAAAGTTAGGGCAATATTTAAACGTACTAATAATAAAGATATCCAACCAACTTATATTAAGAAAGCCCCTAGACCTAAAGCCCCTAAGAAGAATTAAGTCTTGTCTGACTAACACACACGCACCCACCTAAAACCCCACCATATAAGCGCCTCAGTTAATTACTGGGGCGTTTCCTTTTAGAAAAAAGAAGATAAAAAATAATAAAAGATATATTGGTTGAAATTTTAACTTATTTTAACCCAGTAGGGGGGCAATTCGCATCGTATCGCTTGAAAGAAACAAGTACACGCATTCTAATGCTATTTTTTAACTTTTTATAACTTTAATTGTAACTTTTCTTTGGTAAGCTTTTTAGGTTCTTTCTTTTATATTATTTTATAATTGCTCTTTTGGTGAATGTTGTTGAAAGGATAGAGAGATATTACCCCTGTACATTCAAGTCAGAGCCTCAAAATCCTTTTCAACTTGCTCTTCTGGAGCCATGCTGCCTTTGGATATATTTATAGCAAATAAACCATAAATACGGACAATTATCAGTTTCGGGTTATTTCCCTAGAATCGTCCTCAATTGCCTTAGAGTTGGACTGTAGCTTTGATTCACCCCTTATTGTAGCTACTTTTTAACATAAACGCAACAAGTATTAAACCAAACCATTTATGCGAGGGTTAATTTAGTCTAAATTTTTTTAAAAACAAAATTATGACTATATTATTGCATGGATTTCAAAAAAGTCAAAGGAATTAACCACTATTTATACGATTCAATTCAAGAATTTAGGCTACATCACCCCAATACGCCCTTAAACGAGAATTGGCGAAAGGCAAAAGAAGGCGAATGGGTAGTAACAGATGACCAAAATGTGTGTCAAATACTCAAATCCTACGATTTAAAGATAAATATGTCCAAAAAGACTACAAGATGCGTAAGAACTGTCCTTGGAACCTTTAGAATAGACAATATGAACGCCAAATTGCTTGGTGAAGACGGAATTGCAGAGAATATATATACTTTTTCAAGGACATATAAGGCATTTAAGGAATATAAAAAGGCAGGATTAAAGCCAAAAGAGTTTATATTTGCAAGATATGTGGCTGAGGGTATGGAAATTACGCAGGCATACAAAAAAGTATTCAAGAAATCAAAGAGTAGTGAATACATTGCCAGCTCAGCCAAACAATTAATGAAAAAAGAAGAGGTTCAAACCATGGTTAAAGAGGAAATTAAAAAAGTGCTGCAAGAAGAGGGTATAACGCCTGACTGGATATTGGCAAAATATAAAGATATTGCCGAAGTTGCAGACAAGGATGCAGATAAATTGCGCTCATTGGAGTCATTATCTAAAATATCAGGACTATTTGATACAGATACTAGGCAAGAACAGCTTACAGTATGGTCTGGTTTCACAGATGAACAAATGGAGGCACTTAAAGATGGTAGCAAGACACAGCTCATTGCGCACAAAGAAAAAGAAAGCTAAAGACCCTTGCCCTATATGCGATAAAGACCTTTATTTAAATTCTAATTTTACTCAAAGAATTGGATTAATTGATAAAGATAAATATGTTACAGGGTGGATATGTCCTGAATGTTCAAGTGAATTTGATTTAAATGATAATATTGTGTATATTTACGGGGAGAATTCCATACAAGGAAAAGCATAAACAGTATATAAGGACAACAAGATGGCAAAATCACTAATGGAAAGTATTGTAGAAAAAATGACCGATGAGGAAGGATTGTTCCAAGGCGGTGAACAAGGACGAGCGTTCGGAAGAATACGAGATTTATTTGGAGGAGGAGGCGCTCATGATACTATTGATAAGGAGATTCGTGGCTTTTCACCTAAACCTCCTAAAAAGAGGCCAGATATGGGATGGACTATGGATAGATGGAGACGCAAATTTCCTCCAGAGAGCGACATTACGGACCAAATTTTTAACCAAACCTTAGGGGCAAAACTTCTTGCCGAAAATGAATCCTTTACTAGTGATGATTACGCTAAAGCGATAGAGATGTATGGAACTGATGAAAATTCAAATATTAGAAACCAATCGTCAAAGTTGGTAGATATGTTGGGGTCAATTCTTGCTGAAGACAAACCTTGGCTTACTGAGGGTCCGGATGATTGGGAGCACGAGGATGGTAATTGGGCTGAATTTATAAGAAACTGGAGACTTACACCCCCTTCCCATTTTGGAGAAGATGATTGGGAAGAGGGATTGAGCCTTGAAGAAATTCAGGCTGGATGGGATGAAGTTGGCAAGGGACGTAGGCCTGGAGATGTGACAGATATAGTACAACTTGTTGATATTCTAGCACGAACGACTCCACATGACAGAGTGGTTGCTGAAAACAAGCTTGGAGTATATGACCCTCATGACCAGTATTATTTAAGTAGGGACAATATAAGATATGACAAAGATTCAAGAAAGTATGTTCGTGACGAAAACTATTCAAGGGAAGAAGAAGAAGCTGCAAATTATGAAAAGCTAAGAGAGCAAAGAGCTCTTGAAGCGTTATTGAAGTTGGAGCAAAGTCCAGAATTTATTGGACCTAAAAGAGAGACATATTAAGGATATGAGAAATTTTTTAACCAAAGATAAGCAGTATGCAAAGATTTAAACCATTTAGTCAAAGCCTTATTAATCAAGGCATGAATCAAACCAATAGGATTGCAGCAAATGCAACCAATCCACCTAATATAACAAGTCAGCCATATACAACTTTCAACAATAATAACATCAATCCAGGAGGAGGCAATGTTATGGGAGGCCCTGGGTTTGGACCTGGAAGTGAAATGTTGGGGGTTGGTGAGTTTGCTCCAGGAGCTGGAGCTGGAGGCAATATAGGCCTAGGGGATGTGTGGATAGAAGGAGTTCAAGGCCATATGGGTTTTGGTGGAAGCATGGGTGGAGATGCTTTTGATGAAAGCCAGGCTGAGCAAGAAACGGAATTTAATCAACTTATGGAGCAAGGTATTTTTACTCTTCCTGGTGACGGAGGATATACTATAGCAGATATGACAAATTTATATGGTGATGTTTGGGAGCAATCAGGCTTGGGTAATAGCACTTTCAATACTCCAGAAGAAGCTTTAGAAGCACTTCAATTATTGCAAAATCTTCAAACATTGAATGAACAAGGATTTTATGATGAGGCACCCCCTTCAGGTCCGTATGATTTAGACTTAGATTTCGGTGCTGGTTTCGGTGCTGGTTTCGGTAGCGGAGGATTTGATTTTGGTTCTTCTGGCTTGTATGGAGGAGGCGCTGATTGGAGCTCTTTTGATTTTGCTAATATGAATCAGCAAGAAGCACCAACATATACAGGTGGAGGAGGTCAAGGAGCTCAACTAGCAAAGAAACTATACTATCCTGGAACAACTGGCGGATTTGCAAGCGTTGGCAGTGGAATAGGTGGCGATGATAATATGTTGCAAAAATTATTAAAGGGGTTAGGATAATGGCAAAATTTGGAAAAAGTTCAAAACGTAGGTTGGCAACATGCCATGAAGACTTACAAGAAATATTTAATGAAATAATTAAACACTTTGATTGCTCAGTCTTATGTGGGCATCGTGGAGAAGAAGGCCAAAACAAAGCATTTGAAAGCGGAAACTCAAAGGTTAAGTGGCCAAATGGTCGCCATAACCACAATCCATCAATTGCTGTTGATGTTGCTCCATATCCCATCAATTGGGAAGATAGAGAGCGAATGACTTACTTTGCTGGAATGGTAATGGGAATTGCCAAAGCAAAAGGTATTGGTCTTAGGTGGGGTGGAGATTGGAATCAAAACACAGATTTAGAAGATAATGGTTTTGATGACTTACCTCATTTTGAATTAACCAATATATAATGGCAAGACAAAGCGAGACATATCATATTGATTTGATAAATAGAAGACTTGAGGGTGAGCGTCAATATAGGGCTGACGCTATATCTCCTAAGCCTCGATATAATACAAATATTCTTCACAAGTTGCTTGAAGACTTACATATTCAAACAGCATATGGAGTAAATCCATCACTTAAAGAGCTTAGGCCATCTTTAGATTTTAATCTTCCTTTTGGAGAGAATCAAAGATTCAATCTTAGTGGAGGACTTAATGTCCCTTCTACACTCCCCTATTTTGATTCAATGCCTAGAGATGAATCTGCACCTCAAATTGAAGGTCAAATGATGGATTGGTTAATTAATCTTGGCATAGATTTTTAAATAAATGGCAAATTTAAACCTTAATGGAAATGTCTCAAAGAATGAAGAGACACTACAACTCGCACATTCAAACTTAATTACATTTGGAAAACTGTTTTCACCACAAGACTTTTTAGCAAGCGCAACCCCTGATTTTCATATTGATGTAGGGAAGATGTTAATTGACAAGTCAAAGCAACAATTAGGACTTGTTTTACCTAGAGACCATGCAAAATCTACTTTGGCAGCTACAGCTGTTTTACATAGATTCTTATTTGCAACTAAAGAAAGCCCTGAGTTTATTGCTTGGATAGGTGAGGCACAAGACCAGGCACGAGACAACTTGAATTGGATTTCAAATCATATATATTCTAATCCTGCTATACATTACTATTTTGGAGACCTTCAGGGGGATAAGTGGACAAAAGATGAATTTACTTTGAGCAACGGTTGTAGAATGATTGGAAAAGGAACATCTCAAAGACTTCGTGGTAAAAAGCAATTATCTACTCGTTATACAGGAATTGTTCTTGATGACTTTGAATCAGAGTTAAATACCAAGACTCCTGAATCTAGGAGACAAATTAAAGAATGGGTTACAGCAGCAGTTTATCCAGCAATTGATTTTGATAAAGATGGCTTTTTATGGTGTAATGGCACAATTGTTCATTATGATAGTTTTCTTAATGGTTTAGTTAAAGGAAGCCAAGAAGCTGAAAAGACTGGCGAAGAGTATGCTTGGGATGTTTATACAAAAAAAGCTATTGAAGACGGTAAACCTATATGGCCTTCAAGATGGCCAATTAAGAAATTAGAAGAACGTAAGCAATTTTATATAGATTCAGGGACTCCAGCAAAATTCTATCAAGAGTATATGAATCAAGCTAAATCTCCTGAAGACCAAATATTTAGTGAGGAGGATATAAACGATGGGATTTATCAAGGGAATGCAAGGTTTGATGATGCGGCTGACTCGTGGTACATACAATTTGCTAATGGGGATAAAGAATACGTTAATATATATATCGGTGTTGACCCCGCTTCGACAATTACTACTAGGAGTGATTATTCTGTCATTATGGTTCTTGGCGTTACTGCCGAATTTGATTATTATGTTATTGACTACTGGCGTAAAAGAGTCTTACCAATGGAATGTGCCGATGAGATATTTAAAATCGCTAAACAATACACGCCAATTAGACGAATAAACATTGAAACAATTGCATATCAAGAAATGCTAAGAGATTATATAATGAAACGAAGTAAGAGCGAAGGATTGTTTTTACCAGGAATTGAAAAAGGAATTAAGAATTATAACTCTAAAAAGAAGGACAGGTTATTTGAGGGGCTGCAACCAATGTTTAAAGCAGGGGCAGTCCACCTTAAAAAACAACATCATGAATTTATTGATGAATTGATTGATTTTCCTAAGGGGTCTCATGATGATGTTATTGATGCTTTTTATCTTGCAACTCAATGGGCAAAAGGAAATGCAAAAGCAGGAACAACTAAAAAAGAAAAAAATAAAGAGGGCCATTGGTATAAGCCTAGAAAAATGTATGATTGGATGACAGGAAGAAGGATATGAGCCGATTTGTTAATTATAACCATTTATTAGTATATTATCTACTGTGATTAAAGAAGATTTTAGAGCAAAAGAAATAAGAGAGACTTTTGACCGCTGGCACAATGCTCGTGAGGACTGGGATGTTGCTGCTAGGGAAGATATTGATTTTTATTTAGGCAATCATTTTTCTGCAGATGAAGCGGATGAATTAGCATCTCGTAATCAATCAGCTGTTCCAATGGATAGGCTTTATTCTGCTATTGAGCAATTTAAAGCAATCATAACATCTAAGCCTCCTAAATTCTCAGCAGTAGCAAGAGAAGATTCTGATACTAAAATGGCAAATGTATGGAAAGTAATACTTGAATATATTTGGGACCTATCAGATGGAGATGAACAATTTAAGCAAGCAGTGCATGATTATGCTGTTACAGGTCTTGGGTATTTTTACGCTTATATAGATAAAGAAGCTGATTATGGAAGAGGTGAGATTAAGTTTAAACATCTTAATCCATTCAAAGTATATGTAGACCCAAATTCAAGAGAAAGATATTTTGGGGATGCTTCAGGTATAATGGTTTCTAATATAATGAGTAAAATGCAAATTCTTGATGCATATCCTCAACTTGGACAGCCAATTGAAGAAGGAAGTGAAAAATTGTTAATTGACCAAATAGAAACTGTTTCAGAAGAAGATTGGCCAGATAATTCAAATAAAAGAACAATGGATTCATTTACTCCTGATATTGTTAAGGATTATGATTACCAAGGGTCAAGCGAAAAATATAGATTAATTGAATATTATTCAAAAGTTAAAGTCCCTTATTATAGACTACTTGATAGAAGAAATAATCAAGAAAAAATTATTCCTCAAGAACAATTTCAAGCAATGCAACAAGATAAACAATTCTTAAATGCAATTGATAAAGGATTAATTGATTTTGTTGAAGTTCAGCAAACAAGAATTAGACAAACAGGTTCTTTAGGTCAAATAGTTTTATATGATTCTGTTTTAGATACAGATATATACCCTGTAGTTCCTGTACCAAATATATGGACAAACACTCCATATCCAATGAGTGATGTTAGAAAGAATAAAGATTTTCAAAGGTTCCTTAATAAGGTTGTATCATTGATTACCTCTCACGCACAGGCAAGCTCTGGACTCAAGCTTCTTATACCTCAAGGAAGTGTTCAAGATATTGAAGAACTCGAAAGAGATTGGGCAAATCCGAATGCCACCCTCGAATATGATGCATCCTTTGGGGAACCGCATTTTCCAGCACCACAAGCATTATCATCTTCAATTATGCAATTACCTGCAATGATTGAAAAGTATATTGATTTAAATATGGGAATATTTGAAATGATGCAAGGAAATGCTGAGGTTGCCCCAAGAACATCTTCAGCAACAATGATGCTTGAAGATTTTGGTCAAAGACGCTCTAAATCTAAATTAAGAGATGTTGAAGGTTCTTTAAAAAGAATTGGAAGAGTTGTTTATAACTTAGCTAAATCTCATTATAATTTTCAAAAAACATTTAGAATTTCGCAGCCTAATAATGATATAAATGAATATACGGTTAATAAAAGATTATATGACGATAAATCAAAAGAATTAATGCAAATTGAAAATGAAATATCTGTTGGGCAATTTGATGTACGTGTAATTGGCAATTCTACTATGCCGTCTAATAAATGGGGTGAATGGGAAGTTTATATGCAAGCATATCAATCAGGCCTTATTGATAAAGTTGAAGCACTTAAGAAAACAGACATATTTGATAAGGAGGGTGTATTGACAAGAACAGACCAAATACAACAATTACAACAAGCGTTAGGACAAGCGCAAAATCAAATTAAGAAAGTTTCAGGCGACTTACAGACTGCACATAGAGAATCTATACAAGCACGTAAGCGTACTGAGGTAGAAAAATTCAAAGCAGAGCTTAGTAAAGAGTCTTCTTCAAGGAAGGCTGACGATAAGCTTGCTATTGGTAAGTTAAAAGATGCGGTCAAACTCGAGTCAGAGAAATTACGTTTAGGTAGTCAAGCTCAATTACGACAAGAGAAATCGCAAAAGGAGAAGAAGTAATGACAGACGCATATGAAGGCGGAAATCTTCCAGAGGGAGGTCAACCCGTTGATAATGTAGGGCACGATGAAGGACAAGCACATGGTGAGGATTCTGGACAGAATTTGGAAGAACAGGTCAAGTATTTCCAGTCTGAAAAGGATAAACTCGCTAGTGAAAATCAAAATCTAAAGAAATACGAAGCGATTGGGAAGTTACTCCAAGGAAGACCAGATATTGCAAATACAGTTGCAGCGATGGTTCAAGGTGGAAATGGACAACCCGTTGGCCCGCAACGTGTTCAATTAGAGCAAGATGAGTTTGACCCATGGGAAGCCTATAATGACCCTAAATCTAAATCGTACAAGTTCAGACAGCAAGAGCTACAAGAAAGTATTGGACAAGCCGTAAATCAAAGGATGGCTGGTGTAATGAAAAATCAAGGAGTTCAACAACTAAAGGCAAATCTCTTACAACAGGGATTAACACCTCCAGAGGTCGACTCTTTTATGGACTTTGCATCAAAAAATCCTGGAGAGTATGGCGTGGAAGGTGCTGTTAAAATGTGGAAAGCTGTTATGAACGAAGGCCAAGGCACAGTTACAGTAGATAACCCACTTGACAATGTTCGACAAACGCAAGGAGCCCCAACACCTGGTGGCATATTGCAAGGACAACAACCTCAAGTTAAAACTGAAAAGGATGGCATGTGGGATTCAATTGTAGGTGCTGGTAGCCGCACAAACGTTTTAAAATAAAATAACTAAGGAGAATAATAATGGCTACTTATAATAGTGGACAAGTAAATTTTGGAACTCCTGGGTCTAGTAATACTGATTTTCACACAAGACGTCTGTTTGACTTTAGTGATAGAATCGCAGAACTTGCCCCAGAAGAATCTCCATTTTTCGTTTATTTGTCAAAAGTAGGAAAAGTCCCAACTTCTGATTCTCAATTTCGATTTTTAGAAGATAGGACAAAAGTTTCTATTACTGATAGAAGCTTTAAAATTGATGGAGGGCAAACACTTGCTGCTCCTGGAGGAAGCACTTCCGTTACTGTTGAATCAGCAGCAGGAAGTTCTGATAGTGATGGAAACGTCAAATGGCTTATAAAAGGTATGGTTGTCGAATTTGCACAAAATGTAAATAAGGATGGCGGTACTGATACAGAGTCAGTAACAAGGGCAACAGGTAGAATTGAATCAGTTCAGCATAATGCAGCTGATACTACAATTCAAGTTACAACTATTGCTTCTACAGCTGGCGCATCAACTACAACACTTGACGATGAAGGTGATGCTGTTGTAATTGGAACATCTTTTGAGCAAGGCTCAGGTGCTCCTGATGTATGGTCTCAAGAGCTTGATAATGATTATGGTTATACCCAAATCTTTAAAACAGCTTGTGAAATGTCTAATACAGCAAGAGCAACAGTATATCGTGGATATGCTGATGAATGGGCACGATTATGGAATCTTAAATTAAGAGAACATAAAGTGGACATTGAAAGAGCAATGCTTTTTGGTATGAGAGGTTCTCAAGGTGGAGTTCAGTACTCTGAAGGTATTGTTGGACACATACTTCAAAATGGAACAAACACTGGTGGTGGTGCTTTAGCTGCATATGCTGAAGATAAACCATACTTAGGTGGATGGGCTGCATCTGAGACAACATATGATAATTTGCTTGGTGCCTTTGAAGTTATGTTTGACCCTGCAAGGGGTGGTTCAACAAGTAAATTATGCTTAGCATCTCTTCCAGTAGTATCTCACTTTAATAAACTAGCTGGTGGTTTTGTAGGAAGTACAATTAGTGACCCATTGCAATACAACTTTGAAAAAAGCGAAGGTTCATTTGGTCATAAAATTATGAAGATTGATACTGTTCATGGAGACTGTTCTTTAGTTAAAGAACCATTGTTCAGAAATAATTCTTCAGGGCTTATGGCTTTTGTTGACCTAGACCATGTTTCATATAGACCTCTTGTTGGTAATGGCGTTAATCGTGATACAAGTATTACAACTAACGTTCAACAGGCTGATGAAGATTTAAGAAAAGATATGATATTGACCGAAGCTGGTCTTGAAATATCTCTTCCTGAAACTCACGCAGTTATAAATGTGGAGGCTATATAATATGAGAAGTGATACAATAAATCAAAATAGTTCAAAGTATGGCGGAAATGCAGAAGGTCTTGTTAAGATACCTGATGCAGCAACATATACATGTTTAGCAGCCGATTCAGGAAAGATTCATTCTGTCCCTGATTTGACTGCTCATTGTACAATAAGCCTACCAGCTGAAGAAGTGGGGCTTGTATTTGAGTTCTGGTACAGCGGTGCAGCTAATGACGCACAAAACATTATAATTACATCTGGTTCAGATACTAATTATTTTGTTGGTGGTGTCTGTGCATCCGATTCAGACGCTACAGGTGCAGCTACAGTGGATGGTGTGTATTCAAATGGAAGCAGTAATTCTAAGTTAACTGCAGCAACTCCAGAAGGTGGAACTTGGTTTAAGTTCGTATGTGATGGATTGGTGTGGTATGTAACTGGGAATGGTGTTTCTGCAACACCTCCAGTATTCGCTGGTTCATAAACCAAAGCAATAAGGTTTAATAGTTTTGTAGAACTATGGAGTGGGTCGTATAAAGGACTCACTCCAAATCTACTAAAAATTTTATAACATTTAACAGGAGAAAATATGGCAGTATATAATGATGTTAAGGTTAAAACCTTTATACATAATGCAAGTGAAGGAATAGAAACAGGTGATGCTGGGACAATGGCTAGAGATATAAAAGACTATATAGATACATTAGATTCAACTGATAATCCTGTATTATCTATTTCACATACGCAATTAAACGGTGACAGAATTCTTACTATGGTTTGTGGCGGGGCTTAATAATGCCTTGTAAGCCTAAAATGAAGAAACGTAAAAAATATGTCGTTGGTGGCAACATCAATGGACCATCTCATGAACAGGGAGGAGTCCCTATTGAAGTTGAAGGTGGCGAATATGTAATTAATAAGAAAGCAGTCAATCCTAAGACGGAGGCTGTTTTGGAATATATCAATACTCATGGTAAATTACCACCAGTATTTGATGCAAGAAAAAGAGGAGAAAAGTAATGCCAAAAGTAGGAAAAATGAAGTTTCCTTATACTGAGCAAGGTATGAAAGAAGCTGCAAGTTATGCAAAAAATTCAGGGAAACCAATGCAAATTGAAGGAAGTTATAGGCATGGAGGAATGGTGCCTAAATATCAAGCAGGAGGAATGATTCCAAGCAGACCAAATCCTATGGGAGGACCTTTTGAACCGCCCATTAAAAGAGCAGGTATCAAGCAAAATGCTCCTCAAGGTTTTAGTGTACAAAATTATTCTGGACCTCCTCCTTATGGTCCACATAGACAAGGGACTCTTCCAAATATAGCAGTTCCAGGACCAGGCCCTGTAAGTCCTAGACCCCCTGGAGCAGGAATGAGGCCACCAGTAAATCCTGGAACTATGGGAGGAAGAATGAATCCAGGAATGAGGAGAGCATTAATGAATAGGTTAGCAAAATTTAAAAAGGGGACAGTTTAATGGCAAAAGATTATGATTATCCATCGTATGATGCAGGTGGAAGAGTTAAAAAATATGCTCAAGGTGGAAAGGTTGATAGAGAAATAGTAACAGAAGCAGGTCCTAAGAAAGGAAGAAAGGGGCCAGGGCCAGAAGATTCTCCATCTATTAAAGAAGCTTTAAGGCATAAGGCTGGAATCGAAAAAAGTGAAAAAATAGAAAGAGGCATATATAAATATCCAGAACTGTTTGGACACTATAAACATTTCAAATCTAAGAAAAAGAAAAAATAATGCCAAGAAAGATTTTCATATATGATAAAGACAAGGGAAAGGTTGTTGAGGCTAAACATGCTCCAGCAAAACCTAACAATACGAAAGACCATGTTAATATGAGAACAACTTGGAGTTCTCAAACACAAGTTGAATTCAGTCAAACTACAATAGACCAAGATATTGCTGATAGGAATGCACGCTAATGGCTTGGGATTTTGCAGCACAAATACATTCTCTTTCAGGTTTTGATGCTGATGGAACTGGAACAAGTGATGTTGGTGGAGAAACTTTTGTAACATTAGCAGCTCAATGGCTAACTGATTCAGCTAAAGAGATTATAGATTTAATGCCCCCTCATTTAACAGAAAGGTGCGCAAAAACAAGTGCAGCAAGTGCTAATTTTACAAACGGGACAGGAATTACTACTGAGAATAAAGTAGTTAGTGTAATAAGAACAAGAAATACAGAAGGTACGCCTCAATTTGATAATCCTGGGGATGTTTTTGTTTGCAGACAAATTCCACACACATTATCATATAAAGCTTTAGACCCTAACTCTATAGAATATGCTACAGAAACTGACCCCGTTTTTTATTATGAGCCTCAGACTGATGGAACTGCAGTTTTGCTTAAAGTATTGCCTTCTTCGGGGGCAGCAATAACAAAAGCAACAACTATCGATTATCCAGCAGTAGACGAGGCTGATACTTTAATAGCTAATTTTCCTGATGAATTAGAATATTTAGTTCCATTAAGAGCGTCAATATACGCAGCAGAATATCAAGCTGTAATTGAAGAAGACCCTGAGTTATATCTCCCAATTATACAAAATTTAAAGCAAGACTATCAACAGGCTCTTCAGTCATCAGGTCTTGTTCAAGCTCAACCACAGCAGGCAGGAAGATAATGAAAGTTAAAGATATTGTAAGTCAATTAGAAAGAAATATGGGAAGGCAGCCTGAAGGTTATATTATGAGATTGATTAATGATGGCCTTCTTGATATTGCAGCAGAGAGACAACATAAGATTGATGACATGAAGATGGATTTAGTTCAAAATCAAAGATGGTATGAACTTGATGATAAAATGATTGATATTACACGAGTTGAAATATTATCTCAATCAAGTAGTGGTTCTTGTAGCGATTCCTCTTATACGACTAAAACAACATGCGAATCTAATGGTGGAACGTGGACAGAATCAGGGAATAGATATATCATGATTCCGAAACTTGCAGATGCTCATAAACTTTTAAAAGAGGATGAATATTAATGTCTAAAAGAACGTATCCAAATGATTATTTTGCATGGTATAATAATGACGACAAGATTGCTATTGTTTGCCTTGCAACTTCAAAAGACAGAAGTTCAGGAACTAACTCAGGAGAGTATGACACATATAGCGATTCAACTGTAAGTTATGGATTAAGGATACATTATCATGCTAAATATGAAGAAGTTAAAAATCCTGAAGATGATTTATTTAGAGATATTGGACTTGACTCTGGGATGCATTATGCTTTATTATGTTATGTGAGAGCAAGATTATTTGAAGATGCTGGAGACTATCAATCTGCACAATATCATAGACAGATGTTTGAAAAAACTAAAAACGAATACCCGATGAGAAAATCAGGAATAAGGGTGTTAAGCGTACCAAGAATTTAGGAGAATTATATGCCAACAAGTATAAGAAATGCAACATTAACAGTAAAGATTAAAGAAGAAATTACTTTAAATGGGTCAAGACAGGATTCTGAAAATATTTTTAGAATATCTGATGTAAATGAAATTTCTAAAAGAATAGTGACTATTCCAGCTTCAGAAGTTACTATAATATCATTTCATGCAAGTGCAATTGCAGCGGGCACATTTTTAGAAGGAGATATTAGATATATAAGATTAACAAATAAAGATGATACTAATTATATTACTCTAAATATTGAGGGAGATGCTTCAACAGATTTTAGTGTTCGATTAGACCCAAAAGCAAGTTTTTTAATAGTTAGCACTAATACTTCAGGGGTAGTTGATTATGCAGATATTAGTGGAGCAACTCTTGAAGATTTGACAGGTATAAAAGCAACTGCAAATAGTGCAGCATCAGATTTAGAGATATTTCTAGCGAGTGCATAATGGCTGAAAAAATAGATGATATATTAAAAAAAGAAGTAGAATCATATAATGCTTTAAATAAAGAGAAATCTGAGTTAGAAAATAAACTTGGAGGCATTACTAAAGAAATGTTAAAAATAGTTGGTAAAATTGAATTATTGCAAGATTTAAATAAACCAGAAGAAAAGGATAAAAAATGAAAGAATTGCCGATTTATAATGCCAAAGATAGAGGATTAAATAAAGTAGTAGAAAGGTTAAAGTTAGAAAAAAATAAACCAAGAATAAAAATGTTAGAACGTAAAATTAATGTGTTAGAACATGATATACAGAAAAAAAAGTCTAAAGGAGTTGTTGATAAAAAATCATATAATACTCTTGATAAATATAAAAATACATTAAGAAACTTAAAAAAATAAAAGGAATAAATAGATGGATATTTTAAAAACTATGGGAGTTGGACTGACGGGTATGGGCGTAACATGGATTGAATGGTTGCCTGTAGTAGTTAGAGTAGCTGTTGGGGTAGCTTCACTTATATATTTATTTGTCAAGATACATAATGAATTAAAAAAATAGGTTTTTATGAATAAAGATAAAGGCGTTGTAAAACGTGTATTCGTAACGCCAGATAAACATTTTCCACTACACGATAAGAAAGCAATAAACGTAGTGAAGAAAGCAATAGAAATAGTAAAGCCTGATGTCTATATAGACTTGGGTGATGTAGGTGAGTGGCATGGTTGCTCTCATTGGCAATGGAAGAAAAAGAAAAGACCACCCCTAGAGTATCAGTTACCGTTTATTGACAAAGATGTAAAAGACGTTAATGCTGGAATGGATTTAATTGATGAATCCTTAGATAAAGCTAACTGTAAAGAAAAGTATATGATTGAAGGCAATCATGACGACTGGATGAATCGTTTTGTTGATGAGAATCCATACTTAACTAAATATAGGTTTGAAGAATGCGTAAAATTAAAAGAAAGAAATTACAATTATTATCAAGCAGGGAAGTATCTCAAAATTGGGAAACTTCACTTTTATCATGGCCATCACTTTGCAGGAGTTCAGCATACAAGGAATCATCTGATACGTCTTGGAACCAATGTAATGTATGGTCATCATCACGACATACAGCAGAGTTCGATAACCCATATGGATGGTCAAAAGTCAGCTTGGAGCATTGGGTGCCTAAAAGATATGAGAGATGAGCAGAATACGTGGCTTGGTGGAAGACCTATTAATTGGTCACATGCATTTGCAATTGTAGACTTTTTCTCAAAAGGACAGTTCACTGTACATGTAATACAGATAATAGATGGAAGAACCTCGTTATGGGGTGAGTTAATTGATGGAAAATAATTATGGAAGAGGAATTAAAGAAACAAGCAGAAGGGTTCTTAGGAAACTGGGTGTGGTTATTCGTTTCTGGAGTTGCTCTTTTATTATTTAAGTCGACTATTGAATCGGTTGTTGAATCGATAAAAATTTTCGCAGGTAAGGATTTAAATACTGACGATGTTGTAATCTTAGATGGAAGACCTGCAAGAGTAATAAGATGTGGTTTTTGGAAATGTACATTTTTTTGCTATGATATTGGAACTGCTAATGGGAAGCCTTATGTTAAGGGTGGAACTAAAGTTCAAATACAAAATGATAAGCTTAAAGACCATGTAATTGAAAGGCCACTACAAATGTTAGATTTAAGTAAATGGGAGGTTCCTAATGCTTCAAAAGATGGTGATTAATAAGATAATAAGCTTGCTTGCAAAGCAGTTTAATCTATATAAGATAATGAAGTATGTTGAAGAACCTAACGATGCTGATAATCGTATATCTGACCTTGAAATAAGGTTGTTTCAGTTAGGTAGAAAATACGAAGAATTAGAGAAGAAGGTTGAATGTAAAAAATGTATGAATACAAAGCAAAGTTAAAAAGAGTTGTAGATGGAGATACGTGTGATGCCTATATAGATTTAGGCTTTGATGTATCAGTTAAAAAAAGAATACGATTCATGGGTGTTGATACATGGGAAAGCAGAACAAGAGACCTTGACGAAAAGAAGAAAGGTTTAGCTGCAAAAGAATATACCAAGGAAATGCTTTCTAAGAATGAAGGTGAATTTACCATAAAATCTCATGGAGTAGGTAAATATGGTAGAGTCCTTGGGGAGCTTTTTATTGAAGGCGAAGATAAGTCTTTAAATGAATTATTAAAAGATAATGGCCATGCATATGAATATCATGGTGGTAAAAAGAAAGATTTTAAAATAACCAAGGAGAAATAAATGAAAAAAGTCGTTGCATTAATAGTAAAAAACTTATTTAGTGAAAATGTTCTTAAATCAGTCTTTGTAAAAGTTGGAGACTATTTAGTATCATCTTCTAAGAATAAATTAGACGATAAAGTATGGGCAGTTTGTAAAGATAAATTATTATAAATGGCCAAACAGGAGTATAAAATATTAGAGTTTCATGGTGGAACAAATAATAAGTTTGACCCAAGGGATATTGCTGATAATCAAAATGTTTTCAGCAGTTTATCAATAAGACATCCTGGAAGACTTGTAGTTGAAGGTGATGCTAAAAACTTATACGATAAAACTGATATTAACGGGGCTGCCATAACAGACATAACAACAGCTTCAGGGGGATTTGAAAAAGGTTATGGCTTGTTTTCATTCTCTCATGATTATAGTATGGAATCAACACCTACAGAAACTGATACTGATTTTATTGTAATTAATGATGATGTGGGCATTGATATATATGATGCAAATCAGACATCTGATGAATGGCAGAACGATAAATTTAAACTAGGTTCAAGAACTGGAGCAGTTAAGCCTGAATATTATAATGTTGATGGTGCTTTAAGAGTATGTGATTCAAATTTCTTGACTACTGATGTTGCTAAAAATACAGATGCAATTGTATATAAAAATGATATTACAGTAACAACTGAAAGCTCCACAACTATAGCTACAGGCTCAGTAATACAAATTAATCAAGAAATTATGTATGTTACTAAAGGAGTTGCTGCTGGGACCTCTATTAGTGTTATTAGAGGTTTTGCTAATACTAAAATAGCACAACATGGAAACGATGACGATATATTTTACGTTAATGTGCCTAAATATTTTGGACATATCAAGCAAAATAGAATGCTTGAAGCAGATACCTCAGATTCAATTAATGCTTGGGCAGCAGACATCCAAACACCTCAACCTCCAAACAATACAAGAAGCGGTACATATTTTAGAACTACCTCAGAACTTATTAATGATGGAGCTGTTTCAGCGGCTGCTGGAGTAGGGTGGACTGTAGGAACTGGTTGGACATATGATACATCTAATGATAAGCTTACATATAATGGTACTCAAAATAGTGCGTTATTAACTCAAACTCTTGCATCTTCATTGTATGCAGGAAGTGTTTATACTTTTAGATTTACAGTTGCTACAGATACCTTAGAGTTAACTTTTAATGATTCTTCAGATAATACTTTAGTTGCAAAAACAGTATATGCTGTAGGAACTCATCACATAACTCTTCGCCCGACAGTTGATTCAGCAACTTTAAAAATTTTAGCTGGAGATACTGATGAAGATGCTGCTTCTATTGTAGGCTCTACAGCTGTTAGTTGCACAGAACTTGAGTTTTCTCCAAGTGCTGGCATACAATCATTGAGAGTATATGACGAAATAACTTCTTCAACAACTAATTTTCCAGCAGAATCTGAGAAAGTCATTCTTGAGCTTGGGCAAAGTGAGCCTGATTATGGCATTATTGAAGTAGATATTGATGGAGATGAGGTCACAATAACAACAAGTGCAGAACATGGATTAACAAATGGAGATGAAATTCTTATATCAAATGTCCAATCCGACATATCGGAATTAGCAGGAACCCATACTGTTCAAACTGATATAAGTCAGACTGAATTTACACTTATTATAGAAGACCATGGAATAAGTGAATTGGATTGGTCGACTGTGGCAAACTATGCTGAAATTAGTGGTTGGGCAGACTATAAAGATACTAAGGCTGGTACTGTAAGAGCGACAATTGCTGATTCTGAAGTTGCATCTGGAAAGACTTGGATACATATCACAGGCGTTACAGGTGTGACATCTTATAATGGAGTTAAGCTCACAACATATGTCGGTGGGACGCAGTTTTACTTTAGCGATGAAAATCATGGAGATGCAGGAAGTGCAAGTACTGGTGCTGGTACAAAAGCTCAAGAATTGCTTGGAACGATAACAAAGCCTGGAGAAGATGCAATTGATGAAGATTTGAAAAGAAAATGGAACTTTGCAATGTCATTTACATATGATGGCCCAGCTCAAGAGGTTCAGGAGTCATTATTAACACAAGGATATAAAATTACAGAATTAGAAGCAGCAGATGGAACTGCAAATGAGCTTGCGGCCGCTATGAGTGACACAACCACAACAGCAAATCACGATGTAGACGATGCCTCTGTTTTTTCTGTTGGAGATGTTATTATGGTGGGTACGGAGCAAATGCAAATAACGGCAGTAGATACTTCAGCTTCTCCTGACCATATTAATGTAACTAGGGGTTATAATGGCTCTACAGCATCAACTCATAGTAATGGAGACCAAATACTTTTAGTGGAAGAACTATCTCCAACAGCTACTGTTGATTGGACAAATTTCACAGTTGCGCCTAAATGCGTAATTAAAACTAATTATGACCATGGAGTTGCAAATAAAACATGGAATCCAAGAATTAATGGATTTAAAATATATATGAGAGATGTGACTGACGGAGATGCTTCAAAAGAATGGAGATTATTTTCTCATGTTAATTTCAATAAAGGAACTTATACAATATTCGCAGCTGATGATTCTGAGCTTATTCTTGAGCAACCAGCATCGGGAACTCTTGCAACACTAACAACAGGAACAACCTTAAAGATTAAACCTATTGATACATATTTATCCGAGAATTTATTTACAGAACAAACAATTATTGATGCACAATATAAAGTGGCTGAAGTTGTAGGAAGAAGGGTATATATAGGCAATATTAAGCAGGGAGGAAGAACTTATCCTGACAGAATGTTAAGAAGCCCTGTAAACAAGTTTGATACATTCCCTGAAACAAACTTTATTGATGTTGCGGTTGGAGATGGAGATAGAATAACAGCACTTAAATCATTTGGTGATAGATTACTACAATATAAAAAAGATACAGTTTATATAATCAATACATCGGGAGAGTCTGAAGTATTAGAAGCAGAATACCCAAATGCAGGCGTTGCTAAACCATCTCAAGTTGTAAAAACAAATTTAGGAATTGCTTGGTTTAACCCAACAGGTTTGTGGTTCTTTGATGGGAAAGCAATTCAAAATTTAACACGAAATATTGAATCTAATCAATATCATGACCATGAAACTAATATAGGAATTATTGGATTTGATAAATACACTAATAGATTAATATATACATCAAGAATATTCACTGGCATACAAACTATTTGGTATATGTATGACCTGGAACTTAAGTCATATCAGCGTTATTATTTTGGAGACTTATTTCCTTATTCAGAATCAGGTGGAAATAATTACACAAATATAATTACAGATTCTGATGGGAACATGATTGTTGGTTATGTAGACAATGCAGAACCTACTGAATTAAATTTTTATCAATGGAGCAATAGCGCTGCTGAGGGTGGAGTGGGAGCACTTGTTGCAGGAACATTATGGAAAAGTAAAGATATTGATGTCGTAGGAGTTTCTTCTAGTGGAAGTCCTGTCCCAGGCCCTGCAGTAAATAAAAAAATATATAAAGTTTATGTAACATACAAGTGTACAGGGCATTCAGGAGTTAAAATGACATATGCCACAGATGGTAGCGGAAGTTTTTCAGGTACATTTGCAGCTAACACTAATTATAATGCAGAAAGTTTTACTACTAATGGTACTCATACAGGTTTTAAAAATACAGATGGAGTATGGACAGTTGCAGAATTAAAACCCTCCTCATCAATTAATAATGTTAAAAGTATACAGCTTCATTTAGATTATATATACATAGCATCGGGGACTGCGCAAACAGGAGGGGGCACAAGTAGTATAAAGTTAGCAGCCGCAGCAAGCGCCACAGCTGGAATATATAATGATTATAATATCAATTTATATGCTGGCAATGCTAGATACAACACAGGGATTATAGAAAATGGAACCAATGGAACAACTTATTCTCCTGATGGAAGTTCAAGAGTTGCAACAGTCCTTTCTACTTTTACTGACAGAGGTTACGGGAATGACGCTAACTCTACTAGCACTAAATATATATTAGGTGGATTGGCAACAGATTTTGAAATTAACGATATTACAATAATATTCAGGCCTAAACGAGTTAAATAATGGCCATAAGAAGAGATGCCATTGCAAGAAATATTGAGGCAAGAAAAGCCTCTGTTCCAACGATAGCAAAAGGTAACCCCTTGGATGGAAGAGGAAGTGAAGGAGATATAACCTTCAGACGTACCTCAGGGGGCTTAAAACTATACATTAAAGCAAACCACAAATGGCATGGAGTCAAGGTTGGAGAATCGTTTGATTCATTGGAGAAAAAAATCAATGAAATTAAATCCAAAGTTGATACCATTAAGCAATTCAGATTACCCTCAACATATTCAGTAACAGGAAATTTTACTCTTGATGCATCAGGAGATATTGAATTGAACGCTGATGGTGGTCAAGTTAGCATTAAGGACAGTACAGCTGGTCATTTTCTTTTTGATTGTGATAACACAAGGCTTTCAATATATGATGACACGAGCGCTAATGATTGGTTTTTTATTGAGGTTGGTGCAAACGGTGCAACAGAAATAGCAACTTATGATGCTGTTGGGACTGTGGGTCATTTAACTTTAAATATTGATGGAAATATTGAGCTTAATGCAGATGGTGGTGAGGTAACAATTAAAGATAATACAGCTAGTCACTTCTTATTTGATTGTGATAATACAATGTTTCGAATGTATGATGATACTGATGCTGCTGATTTTTTTAGTATAGCAATTGGTGCGAGTGGAGCAACAACAATATCTACTACAGATGATGGTGCAGCAATTGGACACCTAACACTAGACCCTGATGGAGGGATAGTAATGACTCCTGAAGGTTCTCAAGGTCAAGGAGTTAAGATTGATTTTGATACAGCTTTTACTTCAAGCGCTAATGCTTCCTGCTTATTTATCGATACAGACCAAACAGGAATCATAGCTAGTGGGCAAACTCTAAGTATTAGAAATATAGATAGTCGTTTAACTACTAATGCTCCAACAATGGTTGGCACAGTTGAAGCTTATGGGGTAGCAAGCAGTGTTGAATGCGGGACATCAGGAAGTCAAACAGCTTATGGTCTTTGGACTTCTGTTAGTGGAGCCGATACTAATATAGGTTTATATATACAAGCAACTGATGGAGCTGGCGCTGATATAAAAATGGCTAGCTCAGCAAATGCAAACGATTATTGCTATATGTTGACAGGCGCTGAGGGAGCTACTATGATTGGAACTATAGATGCTGATACAACAGCTGGACATTTAACATTACGACCTGATGGGGATTTAGTATTAGACCCTGTAAGTCAAAAAACAATCATTAATGCAACTGATGGACTTTATTTTGATAGTGGTATACATACTTATATAGTTGAAAATGCTGATGATGCGTTAAGGATTATTGTTGGGGGTGATACAGTTCTGCAGTTTCAGGAAAATGGAGATGATGGTAATCAAGCAAATTTTGGTCCTACAAGTGTGGGCTTTACTCAACTTGAGCCTACTTATGATGCAGATGATACAATAGTTGAGTTTAGAGCATCTAATAAGCAAAATTTAACATTTGGTGCAGGGAGTATAGTAGATGTGATATTAAGATTTCCTGCTATGTCAGGTAATTTTGTGTTACTTGTAAAACAAGATGGAACAGGAAGTAGAACTGTTACTAATTGGAAAGTTGCTGAATTTGATGAGAGTGCTGCTGATGGCTCTGCTACTGTAATTTGGGCAGGTGGCTCTGCTCCAACACTAACAACAGATGCTAATCACGTTGATATATTAAGTTTTTATTGGGATGCTACAAATGAAATAGCTTATGGTGTGGCAACATTGGACTTCCAATTCTAATGGCTTTTAAAGACAATACATTAACATTTGAGGATACTAAAATAGTAGATACTACCACAGATATTGAGGTGATGATGAACTGGGAAGCACCTATAATGGAAAAGAGTGCAGAGTTTATATGCCATAATAGTGGAGATGTTTTAGAGATAGGATTTGGAATGGGTATATGTTCAGATTATATACAAGCACAAGGTGTTAATTCTCATACTATTGTTGAGATACACCCACAGATTATAGAAAGACTACATATTTGGGCAAGTGGCAAGTCTAATGTTACTGTTGTTGAAGGAGATTGGAATAGTGTTAGTGGTCTTGGAACTTATGATGGAATATTTATAGATACTTTTGGAGATGATAATTGGTTTAGCTTTAAGGACTTTGCGTTAGCAAAAGCAAAATCAGGAGCAAAGATTACTTATTGGAATAATTTTACAGATAATAGAAATGAACATAATTTTGATTCAGTTAGTTTTGAAAATATATCAGTAACATCTAATGATAATATGTACTTTACAGCAAATACTTACAATATGCCAAAGGTAGAGTTATAATGGCTAATGTATATGCAGAAGCAACTGATAGCTGGAGAAGACTAACTGATAACTCATCTTGGGCAAATGCTAGAGGAACTGTATCTAGCTCATCAAGTGGAGGGAGTTCATCTGCTTCTCACTATAATTTTGGTATTTTTAATGCCTACACAGGTGGAAGGGGAGCAAATACTTACTATTGCTCAAGAACATTTTTTGAATTTGATTTATCAGGAGAATCAGGGACAGTAAGTAGTGCATATTTTAGGGTCTATGTTGATAATGTTGGTACTAATGCTACGAATGAATCAACTATTTATGTGGTCAATGCAACAGCTTTAGCTGATGGTCATGCTGATTATGGTAATGTATTTTCAAGTGGAACAACTATTGGAACATTATTAGGGAGTGGTGAATCTACAACAACTGATGGCTATCTTAATATAACTCTTAATTCAGCAGGAATAAGTGCTTTAAATAGTGCAGTAGGAAGTGGAACATTAACTATTGGTTGTATGGGTTATTATGATTATAATAATTCTGCTCCACCTTTAGGTGGAGACTTAGCAAGTATTAAATTTACTTTTGCTGATTATACAGGAACAAGCAGAGACCCTTATTTAAACATAACTTATGCAGCCGCAGCAGCAGATAATGCAATATTTTTTGGAACAAATTTTTAAAGGAATGACCGATTATGAAAATTAAATTTTTAGTATTAAATTACTGGTTAGGATAGGAGAAGAAAATGGCATCAATTTATGATATAGCAAGTATACAAGCAGGAGACCCTCAAGCAAGAGCAAGAACGAGGGCAGGTAAAGCCTCTGCAAGTCTTAATCAATATAAACATCAAAAAGAAATTATTGCTGATATTAACGCAGCATATAAAGCTGCTGAAGGCAAAACGAAAAAAAATAAATTCGGATGGGGCCTTGGAGGGAGCCTTCTTGGTGGACTTTTAGGAATGAGCATGGGTCCCCTTGGAGCAGCTCTTATGGCTGCAGGCAGTACAGGACTTGCTGAGCATGTACGACAAAAGACATATGACCCAACAGAAGAATTAAGAGCAGCTAGAGACAAATATAAAGGAAGAAGAGCGGGAGAAGGCCTTGAAGAAGATGTTGAAAGTATTGAAGACCAACTAGACTCAGGGCTTTTGCAGGATATGATGATTTCAGGTATATCTTCATTTATGATACCTACGGGCGAAAATAAAATGTTTAGTGACTTTGACCTTAAGATACCTCTTGCAGGCAGTTTATCAAAACTCGGAGTTGATACCATAGAAGATACACTCACACAAAGTATGATTGACTCTGGATGGGGACAGGCAGCTCTTGGCTTAGGAAGGTATGCAGGAGCCCCATTGTTACAAGACTTAATGACAGACCCTTATCAAGGTAAAAGGATGGCACCTTCACCATTTAGAAACCCATACGGAGGATTTTAATGCACCAACCAGGACACAACCCATATCAAACAATAACTCCACAGGAAACATTTTCTGAATACGGATATCAAGGATTTTCTCCAGACATAATGTCCGCATTGCAGGGAGTTTTTGATTTTGGAGATTTAACAGATTTTCACCAATTAGGTGGAACAAGTCCTTTTACTGTAGAGGCCATGACTAGCCCCGTAGGAGATTATTATGACCAGTGGTATGGAATTGATACAGGGTTAGGCCTTACTGATATATTTGACCCTGCGAGCATTGCACATACATTATCAGAAATTGGGGGGTTTGGAGATACTCCAATAAGAGCTGGGGAAATTCAAGCCTTAACACCTGAGATGCTTGAAAAAACAGAATCAAAATATTATGACCCTTATGAGTCATCAGGAAGAGTAGGTTTGGTTGAAAAGCTTGGCAAAAATATTGCAGGTGCACAAACAGGAGGTTTTGCAGGTAGCGGTGCAAGACAATCAGGTTTATCGGCAGCTGAAAGAATGTATAGTTCAGGATATGGCGATTTATTATCTGATATTATGAAAATGAGAGGAAGTGCCACCGAAGATGTTATGGATACAATTTACGGTTGGTCAGAATTATTAGCAGAGCAATCCTAAAGGAACAATAAATGGCTAACGGACCAAGAATAGTACGTCAAGGAGGCTTTAAATCCTCATCAGGGCTTGATAACCTTATGCAAGTTCTTCAAGTTACAGGAAACATTGCTGGGAATATTCAACAAAATAGAAATAGAAGAGATTCTACACAGACTTCGTTTTTATCAGCTCTTACACAAGGCTTTGAATCTAATTATAGCTCTCAATCTATTTCAAATATGAGAAATAAAATTGCTGAGTATAAGCAAAATAATTTAAACAATATGAGCGCAGATGCTATGGATATGTTTGGGATAGCTGAAATGAGATTAAAGGAGCATTCTGAAAACTTAAATCATTATGATACTATGATTGGTAATATTGATGCTCTTCCTAATCAAGCATACGGCCTTGTTGAGCAACTTGCAAGCCATGGGTCGTTACCAAACCAAGCCGAAAAAGATGTTTATGCGCAAGATAATTGGGAAGGAAAAACAAGAAAAGAAAAAGAAGACGAGCTTATAGGTGTTTATCAAAGCTATGGAACCAATATGAGAGACTTCATGGGCAGGCATGGCGAAAGAATCAATAGAAATAATCCATATCTTGCAAAAAAATATCTTGAACTTGAAAATGTATTACTTTCTTCCGTATCAGCTCTTGATGATGGAAGAATATCTCCAAATGAACAAAAGTTCTTGAAGGAAAATTTAAAAACTCCAAATCCATTAAAAATTCAACAATGGAATAATAGAAATAATAAAGAAATTGCGTGGATGGATGAAAAGAATAGAGACCAAATATATAAAATGGGAGAACAATACAAGAATTATGATGACATTCTTAAGTTAGGGCTTTTTACACCAGAGGGTGATGATGAATATGAGGGAGATGAGACATTTCCAGTTGGCTCTGACGCAGATATAAGAAATTATTATGTAAGGCAAGGTCATACAGGAGATGACCTTGAAAATAAGGTTGCGGAAGCAAAAACCCATTCGAATAATCTTAAAGTTCAACGTGCTTTCTATCTTGCAGAAGCTAATACATACAATACTGCTTACAAAACTAAACATGAGATAGATATCCTTGAAGGCCTTGGCATAACTGTCCCTGACTATTCTAAAGAAGGTGCAGGTACAGGCGTAGGTACAGGTACAGGTACGGGTCCAGGTCCAGGTCTAGACGCTCCACCTCTATCTCCTGACGAACATCAATCTGCTGCAATAGGGATAGATACAACAAAAAGAGATGTTGATTTAAATCTTAAAGGCATAGATAATGAAGACTATAGAAATCAAATTAAAGACCAAACAGAATCATATAAAACTGCATTAGCTTTTGCTGATAATGTTAAATTTGGAGGAGATGAAGAATTACTTCCTTTTTTAGTGGATAAGAGCATGATAGAGAGAGGGGGTGTTGTTGGCATTCAAGACAAAGTTATCGAAGGTTTAGGCGAGCTTATTGACCCTTATATGCAACAACTTGAAGAGCCTGGTGATAACTTTCTTGATAATCTTTTTAAAGGATATGCTAAATTAAATCCAATAGCACGAGGCCTAAAGACATTGACAACTAAGGGGAGGCTTCCAACTCTTGGAGAAGATTTCACAAAAAGCTATGGCGATATTGATAAGTATAAAAAGCCAGGATATGAATATTTTAAGCTTCCAAAAGTTAAGTGGGGAAAAGTTGGGGTTGAGATTATTGATGAAGAAGGAAGACCTACAAGAAGTATTAGAGATATTTCAGGAGAATTTAAACGTGGCTATGCTCCCTTTTTAACTGAGACTGATTATAATCAAATTCATTCTTGGCATGAAGAGAATATCCCAAAGGCAGGTGCTCAAGGCCATGACAATATTGCTAAAAATTTAAGAAAAACATTTTTTAATGAAGACTCCTCTGAAGGGCTAGAATATAAAGACCTTTTAAAGATGAAAGAACAGTTTGACAAAGATACAGAAAAATATGACCAAGTTTTAATAGATATAGACGAATTAGAGGCAGGGGGCATGAGAGGTACTCAAGTCTGGAAATCATTGCAGAATCAAAAATGGAAATATGGAATTAAATATTTAGGCTGGGGGGCAAAAATGAAAAAGGTTCCATTTATTGGAGAAAAGTCCGATGTCGGTCCTTGGGAATTTTTTGTTGAAGGCAAGAACTATAATATGATTCAAGGAGAAGAGGCTGACGACCCTAAAAAAAATAAATATCATTTTAATGCTAAAAATGCACTTGATTTAGGGCTTCGCTTTTATGAAGAATTATTTTCAGATATTGTTAATAAAAAGTCAAAAGGGATAGACTATATTCAAGGGCGAGCACGAAAATAAATAAATGGCAATAAGTCAACAGACAAAAAATTACTTACAAAAAGCAAGACAAGAAGGGCCAGAATACTATAGGTATATGCCTGATGATGTTCTTTATTGGGAACTAGATAAGAAAGGCGAAGCAATTCCTACAGGCGCAATCTGGCAAGAAGAAGCCTACCAAATGCCTCAACAAACACAAAAAAAGACTGAAGACCTTGGGTTTTTTGCAAACCTAGCAGATTGGTGGATTGATGACAATTCATATGATTTTATGAAAGCTGCTTACAACAGGTCTTTAACAGGAACAGCAGAAAAATTACTCACAGGCGAATCAAGATATGATGTAGACGAATCTGACTTTAGTATTTTACAAGATATTGGAGCTAGTGTTGTTTCGTTTTTAATGCCTTTAGATATCCTTACAATGGGAGCAGGTGGATTTGTTGGTGGCAAGGTTGCTAACGCTGCTCTTAAAAAAGGACTTTTTCAAGGGGCACAGCAAAAAGCTGCAATGGAAGTTGCCATAAGGTCAAGTAAAAGAAAAATTGCAAAAAAGGTAGTAGGAGAAAGTAAAGAAATTGGCCTAAGAGGAAAGCCTGTTGGAGAGCTTATTAAAAAAGCTCAAAACTCTTATATGCCTTTGGGCGACAAAGCAGTCATGGATGTCTTATCAAAAGGTCATAGAGCTTTATATGGTGGTATTCAACAAGCACCTGTTCTTGCTTTATATGAGGCTGCCATTACAGGAATGAATTATGAGATTGAAGGCAAGAATTTTATGGAAGGGGCTGCTTGGGGAGCGTTTCATGGAGGCATGTTAGGTGCTGCTACTGGAGCTATTGGTGGTGGTATGGGGGCTATTCAGGCATCTATGTTTAATAAGGCTGGTGGTAAAAAGTTTGATGATTTAGGGCTAAAAGATTATTTGGTATCAAGAGGTGTTGTTGGACTTCCTGGCCAAGTTGTGGCAGAAGGTTCTTTATTTAGTGGCGTTGAGCTTGCTGAAAGAGTTCATGCTGGAGAAGATATACAAGGAAAAGAAATACTTCATACATTTGCTCGAAATGTAGGGCTATTCGGTGCATTAAAAACTCAAGGAATTTTAACTAAGAAGGGAATGGAAAAATGGAATGAGACCCTAGGCAAGGCCAAAAAAGATTATTATGATTGGAAAGAAAAGAAAACCAACGAAGTATTGAAAGACACCCAAGAATCCTTAAGAGACACAGGAATTGAATCAGGAGAGTTGGCAAAAGAAGTTGGTAAGTCAGAAGAAAGTAAAGTCAGAAATGAGCCTAAAGCAGAGCACGATATATTCGAAGATTTTTATAAAAATAGAGAAAAAATGTTTGACAAGGATGGCAATTTAAAATCAGACAAAGAAATTGCAGAAATAGCTGAACGTGAGGGCCTCCCTTCTTCGCAGGCGTTAGCTGAATCGGTTTATAATCTTAACAATGGCTTAAAGGAAAGAATTCAAACCCTTAAAGAGCTTGAAAAGAATACAAAAGACCCAGAGCTTCAAAAAGAAATTAATGAAAACATTGTTGAGATGGAAAAAGTTGAAAACAAGATAAAAGAAAAATTTGGAGAATTTAGAGACCAAATAAAAACTCAAGAAAAAACTGTTGGGGGAGCCACTAGAGAACAAGCAATAGAAACTTGGTCTGACGCAGATATAAGGACTAAAGTAGATGAGTATGGAGTAGGTGGGGTTAAGGAAGTTGATGGAAAAATAACCAATAGAGAAAAGGTTATTGACTTTATATTTGCATCTGATAGGGCAAAGAAAAAACATGAAAGAGATGTGGCCTCAGGCGAAAAAGGGATAGACTATGAAATTATAGATGCAGATAAAAGAGTTGAAAAATTTCTTGACAAAACCGATGAATCAGGTTTTAATCTTGGAGAAACAAGAAAGAAAACCGAAGAAAATAGAGCAAATATTATTAATAAAGCTAATTTAAGCTCAGAAAACTCAAAAATTATTGGTGATGCCATTGTAAACCAACATAGAAAAGATATTGGGCCTTCATCACTCACAGAAATTGTAGATTTATTTAAATTTATACAGGATAAGAAGCGTGTAGAAAATGTTAAAAACCTTACAAAAGAAGAATTTGAGATACATGTTCGTGACTACTTAAATAATAAACTTGGCTTTGAAATTGTATCAAAAACAACAGGAAAGCTCATTAAGCCATCATCTGTTGATAAACATTTTGGGGGGAATAAAGAAGCTTCACATAAAGCTCAATCTAAATACGAGAAAATATACCAAAGCCTTGCTGATGTTTTTGGGGCACATGAAAAACATGGAGGAAACAACAGGCTCTCAGATGTGCTTGGGTTTAATCCCCTTCTTAAAGCAGGAACAAGACATGTTAAAGCAAGAAAAACAATAACAATCCCTGGAGGAAGGGATTCTATTGTAGGTGAGGGAGGGATGTCCAAAATCCTTGAAAAAAGCGATAAAGTTTATGAGATTGATGGGAAAAAAGTATCTTCTTATGAAGCTCATGTTATTGTTGAGGTAATGGATGGGGCACGCATGAGGCCTGGCGAAACTCCCTTTGGAATAAAGATAACAAAAAAACTTTTAGGTACTGGAGAACTTACTCTATCATCCCCTGGGAAAGAATATAGAGAAATTACGCTTTCTACAGAAACTGTTGCAAAAATAAAAGAGTTAATGAAAAGAAAAGGGCTAAAGACAGGAGATAAATTATTTGAGTTTGGTTCTGCTAAAGGAACCACCCAGGGAAATAGACTTTTTAGAGAAATTTATAAAGATATACCTGAAAATATTCAGCCTCAAGTTTACGACAGAGCTACAGCAAAATATGTTCCTTTTAAGGAAAGGGTAAAACTTCCTGATGGAGAATCCGCAACTAAAGGTGTTCAGCCTATGTCATTAATGAGAAGAGAGTTTGCAGGAGAGGGAGAAGGAAAAAGAAAACAGGCTGACTTAAGGGGGCACGAAAAACACTTAGAAGATTATGAGGCTCCAGCTCCTCCTGTGACTCCCGAAGCTCCAAAAATTAAAGTATATTATAAACCTAAAGGCTCAGGTGTGTCTGGTGGCCAACGTGTAGAAAAAAGAATTCCTAAGGCAGGGGAAAAGGCAGCAAGGTATGAAAGAAGCGATGACGGAAAAGTTAAACTTAAGAAATTTAAAGAAATTAGTAAAGTAGAGCAAAAGGATGGAGAAACGCTTATTTACTTTAAAGGCGAAAAGAATGGCGTACCTTCAAAAAATATTGTTTTATTAGACAGGGGCAAAGCTGGTCCTCCTAGGCTAAAGGAAGCTCCAAAAACTAAAAGAAAAACTCAAGTTGATACTGGAAAGGTTAAAGAAAAGATGGAGATTGGGCTTGAAGAGCAGCAATCAATGAAGGAACTTATACTTGAAGGCTCATCAAGAAGAAAAAAGGCTTACGGAGACCTTGAAATAATACTTAATCAAAAGCTAAAAAAGAAAGGCGGTGAAAAAGTTCTTGGTCAAATTGAAGGACATACAATTAAAATAGCCGAAGGAAAAGTTAAGCCTGACACAATTCCTCACGAAGTATCTCATTATGTTGTTGATGTGCTTAGAGCATTTGGAAGTAAGATAGATAAATCTCTTATTAAAAGAGGTGAAAAAATGTTTGGAAGCGAGGAGGCACTTGTTCAAAGAGTTGGAGAATTGGCCACAAATCAGCTTACAAATAAAAGTTTAATAAGTAAGGCAAAAAGCTGGGTAAAAGCGTTTAATGCAAGGCTTAAAGATATATTTGGAATGGCAGGCAAAGAAGATGTTGCTTATCTTTTAAGCAGAAGAGTTGTTAAAGGTAACATTCCAACAGGAAGAAAAATTGCAAATCATATAAGTCGAATGGAGACTCATTATCAGAAAGATACTCCTCAAAAACCACCAAACCTTAAAAGAGCTAGGAATTTAGATAAAAAGCTTGAATCATCTGTTGGAAGAGAAATTCTTGATATTGGAAGAGAGCTTAACGATATATCCAAGAAAGGCAAAGGTAAGGAAAAAGATTGGACGGATGGGGCTGTTAATGGATGGGTTGACTGGCTAGAAGGGACTAACAAGGCTTATGAAAATTCTAAGGCAAGTAAAGGAAAAACAACTTTCCTTGATGAGCTTGTAACCTATTATCAGTTAACAAAGGAAGATGCACGTTCAATAACTCAAAGCTTGAAACACACTCGATATGATGCTAATCATAATAACTTAACCCCATCTGGTAAAGCAGAATTTGCATTAGCAGTAATGTCAGAGGGCAGCGCTACTAAACAAATAACTTCAAGTCAAACCCACGCTCAGGTTTTATCAGGATTTAAAATTCCTTTTGGGCTTCAAAGAGCTGTTCTTCCAACATATTATGTTCTTCAAAAATATGGAGGCAATGCTGGTAAGGCTATTGCAGAAAGTCTTTTAAAGTTTGATGTTGTTGCAAACAATATATATAAAGGTTATGGGGATGTTTCTATATCTAATATCAAAAGCTTATTAACAAAAAAACAAAACTCTCTTGTATGGATGTTTGACTCTGAAAGAGTAGAGAAAATGATAAAAGATAGTGGTAATAAGAATAAAAAAGCTATAAAGGGCCTTACTCAAGAAGAGTTAAATTTTTACGGAAGGCTTAAAGATGTGAATGGCAAAGAAATAAAGCACAACACTAAAGACGAATTAATTACAACCAAAGAAGGTAGAGCTAAAAAGATTCATGCTCAGCTTATGAATTTTTATTGGAAAGGATTAAAAAAAGAAGTTAAAAATGTTACTAATAGGGCTGAATATCGTCAGTTTGAAAAAGAGTTTCATGAAAAATTTGTTGAAGGATATTTTTCAAGAAGAATAACAAAAGAAGCTCTTGAATATTTTGTTTCTGGGAAAAATGGAAAAAATTTAGAAGGATTAATAGATAAAAACATTAAACAAGCTGCAAAGAAAAAGGCTGAGAAAAGTGGTAAAAAGGGAATTGCACTAGCCAAAGAAAGAGAAAGGCTTATTGAGGATATTGATTTTAGAAATAGTGTTGCTGAAGATGTCCTTAATATGATTACACACAAACATCATAAAGTAAAAAACAAACACCTTTTAGAAAGAGGTCCGCTTATAGATGAATTTATCACAATCACTGACATGAAAACAGGAAAAGATAAGACCATAAGGGTTTATGAGACCGATATATCTTCTACTATTGAACCATATGTTATGACTATGAGTAAGTATCTTGCAACTGTAAGATTTTTCCCTGAATATACTGGGCTTGGAGGCAAGTATAAATTATCTGAATCAGGCATTAATAAAGTAGAGACTATGATGCAAAGCAAAGACCTTGGAGCTTATGCTTTAAAGGCTATACAAAGAACAATTGGATTTAAAGGAGAAGACCCCCTTCTTGCAGAAATGCATTCAGGGCTTGCAAAACTATCTCATTTCTCTGCTGCCTCAGGGTTATCATCTCCAACCTCAGGTCTTAAAAACATGATGATTGGTATTCCTAGAGCAATAGCTTCTTTTGGCTTTATAAACACAGGGAAGGGGATTATTAAGCTTTTTGATAAAAGCGTTTGGAATGAGGCTAGAGAAAAAGGGATATTAGAATATGGTGCAAAGCACCTTGAGTTAGGGCAAGCAAAGCTTGGATGGTTTTCAATGGAAAAGCTATTCAGGTGGAACTTTATGACCCAATCAGAAAACTTTAACAGAATCATATCTCATGAAGCTGGAAAGCTTTTCTTTCAAAATCAATTAAATATACTTCATGGCAATAAGGGTCTTTTTGGTGAAAGCAATTTAAGAAATGCAAAAAGATTAATGAAAGATGTTTGGAAGTTTTCTGATGATGATATTGCATTTTTAATGTCAAAAGAAGTTAAAGACTTATCGTTCAAGTCCTCAAAGAACGAAGGGAGATATGAATACTTAATAAGGCAAGCAGGACACTTCTCACATGTATCTGCTCAGGGTGGAACTTCGGTTGCGCTATTACCTCTTTGGGCATCTGGAAGAACTGGAAGACCTCTTACATTGTTTCAAAGAATGGCCTATTCAACAACATGGGACTCATACATTAATTACTACAAACCTGCAGTGACTCATAAAAACTTTGCACCATTAGGCAGAGCCCTTGCAATGCACTCATTGTCAGGTGCTGCGCTATATGGTTTTTATAAAGCATTGTTTGATAAAGAGCCGCCAGAATCAGCTGGCACAGCTTTAGATAAAATGACAATGTATTTATATCGCTCAGAATTTCTTGGTTTGGGAGGATTTTTATTCAGCCCTTATGATGAGGGAATGTTCCAATCGCTTGCACAGCCAGTAATTGCAAGAAATGCAAGAGAAGGCCTCCGCCATCTTAATCACTTTATTTCTGGAAGAGATAATCTTCCAAACGCTATAAATAATTGGGTTTTAAAGACAAACGTAGCCTACAATCAATTTGACCAGCTTGTTTATAAAAATACTGATGAATATAGATTAATGAAGAAAGTTAGAAACTGGAGAAACCAATTTGCAGGCGACTATCCTTCATTTAAAAAGCCTAATGTTGATATTTATTCAGAAAGAACATACTACTATAGAGATTTAAAAAATGCACTATATTTTGGAAGCGATAAAGAAATTATAAATAATTATTTTGCAGCTTACAACTTTATTGTTACAGAGCTTGAGGAAATAAACTCATCACCTAAATGGAGACATAAAAAAGCGGTTGCGGCTCTAAAAAATTCACTAAGCTCAATGAATCCTTTAAAAATAAGTGACGAAAGCACTGGAAAAAATATGTCAAAAAAGAAAATGTTCTTAAACTGGATTAAAGAAAATCTTAGCAACAAAGAATATCAAGAAGCATTGAAGTCTGAAAAAAACTATCAACATTCAATGAGACGACTTAAAAAGCTTATTGGCAACAGAACAATATGGAAACAAAAATCAGTATATTCTTCGCTTAATCTTTAAACAATTTCTTGATTGGCAATAGCGCCATTTGGGACATATTATCATCACCACCCATTATAAGCTTCAAATTACCCTCTTTATGGAGCTTTTTTATCTTATCCCTTAGTAACTGTGTCTTAAAAATAAAACCTCCCTCAATCACGTTTTTGTAACTTAGCAGGTGAATCCATGTTTCTGATTCGGTTGCTGATATGCCTGATAATTTACCTCTACACCGTATTTCAATGGCTATATTTCCTGTTGTTTTCCATATATCTCTTTCTGTTTTGACCTCAACCTTTGTATTCTTGCTTTGAAACGCTTCAACAAAATCCTCTCCAAGCCTACCAAACTCTAAATCGTGGTCAAACTTTAGTTGCACTTCTTCAGTTACTGGCATCCATCTTTCTCCTTTATATATTTCTATAGGCCCTAAGACCTCAATCATTTTCTTTAAGGTAAGCAATTCTTTCCTCTAGCATTTCTACATCATCAAACCCTTGCATTTGTATAACCATGTCCGTCATTGACGATGCACACCAAACACAAAATGCTACTGGCAATATCCCAAACTCTCCAACAACCCCCTCATCATCTTCCATAGGGGCCTCACAAACGCTACACTTTATCTCATTCTTCATTTTTAAAATGCTCCTTTCTCGCATAATCAGCAATCAATATTGAGTCTGATGTCATTAAGGTTACGTTTAGCTTTGGATATAAAGACTTAGCCTTTTCTTTAAGCCATCTTTTTCTTTCTTGATATTCAAGGTCTTTACTGCACCCAAAATACTTAATCCATTCCATTGGTAGACAAGTCTGCAAAGGTATCTCGTGGCAGGCAACAATAGCCATCCATTGGCCGTAGTTAACGCCATAAGCAAACGCAGACCTAACTGCATTATTTGGCCTTGCCCACACCCTCTCCATTAACACCTTGATGTCATAGGAGGAGGTGTCCCCAACGAGCAGAGTAAACAATATCGCCATGTCTTCCGTCCTCTGGGGACATTTATAAGTCTTTACATCTTTTCCATGCATCATTGTGATGCCTCCAGATTTCCCTGGGTCGATTCCTATATATTTAAAATGGGAGTTCTTTTTCATTCATCATCTCCTTCCTTTTTATTGAATTAATAAACTCATCATATGTATCAAATATCTTACACTTATCACCATTGTAACCCATATCTGATTCACCACTCTCTCCATACCTAACCTTCTTGGCAACGAATGTTATGATATTTTTTCCCTTACCATCTTCTCCATTAATCTTGTAGTCGTAATATACAAAGAAAACATTCTCTGCAACCTGCTCAATAGCACCACTCTCTGCAAGGTCTGATAGCTGTGGTCTACCCACTTTATGCCTACCTTCAATTGCACGATTAAGCTGTGAAGCTAAGACGATTGAACATTTCATTTGTTTGGCAAGCCATTTATAATCATTAACAAGTTTCTCAAGTTGCAATCTTCTCTCTGGTATCTTTGCATCTGGAGATACAAGTTGGATATAATCATCTAAAATTACATCTGGCTTAAACCTTTTAACCTCAGAAGATGTCTTTGCAAAGTCTCTTATATTGTCAAACATTAAAAACTTATTTTCATTATACTTTTCTTTGATAACTTCCCTAACTAATTCTAATTGTTTTAATGAATCTTCACTATGTATTCCTTGTCTTATAAGCGAATAAGAAAGCTTTTGCGACTCTAGGCATATAAGCTTCTTAATAACCTCTATATTAGGCAATTCTCGATTAAATAAAGCTACTTTATAGCCATTACTAATAAGACTAGCAACCATATTAATCATCATTGTAGTTTTGCCATGGCCTGGCCTACCACCAATAATCGTAATCTCCCCTCTAGTCAATCCCCCAGCAAACTTATCGATAGAATTGTACCCAGTTTTAATAAGGTTGATATCTTTGTTTTGAATGTCTTTTACTGCATCAATCAACAATGAATCAATCGTTTCTTTTTCTCTTGCTGGATTTAATTGGATTAGTTCAGAGAATAAGGTGTGCGCACTTATAATGCAATCATAAGCATTTTCTCCACTATTTATAGCCTCAGTTTGTATCTTTGACGTTTCTTCAATAACCTTTCTCATTAGATACTTTTCATAAAGTTTTCTAACATAGGCCTCTGTAGCTCCTGATACACCTGCAGACATTGTACAGTCAACCACATATACATGGGTCAACCCAGCGGCTATCTCATCATCTTTTAAATTAGATGCAACTGTTGTTAGGTCTATAAACTCTTTTTTATAGAGCATTGATTTAATCTTATTCCACAGCATTTTTGGTTTGTCTTGATAAAAAACATCATCTGTTGTGATATAGTCCCTTATTTTAGGGTATATCTCTGGATACTGAATCAATGCCCCTAGGACACCATTTTCTAAATTAGTGTCGCATGGCACTATTGGTTTCATATTTACTCCTTTTTTATTATTTGCTTTAGTTAAATTTTAACGCCTTCAACTTTTCTAGCAAACTTTCTATAGTTTTTAATTAACTTTTTCTCTTTTTCCTCAAACTCAGAGAGTCTTTTTTCTATCATGGTTAATGAGCCAGGAACTCCATACTCTGTCTCTTCCCCAATTTTTCTACTTAAATCATCAAGCATTGAGCTATAAAAATGTATCATTTTTTGTACATAATTAAGCTCAGAGCCATCAACTACGTTTCGTTTGAATCTCTGTTCATCTCCTTCTGTTGGCATTCGGTTTCTCCTTGGTTATTTATTTCCTCAATAATCCTATTGAACTCTTCCGATATTGCCCCCTCTAGCTCACTTATTCTCACTTCATTTAACTTATAAATGCTGGCCTCACCATTTACTGGCATCTCTAATAAAGGCTTCCCTTTAAAGTATATACCCCAGTTATTTTCTGTTAGTATTTTTCTTACTATCTTTTTTATCTCGTTCTGCATATTTCTCCTCCACATATTTTGTGAATGGTTCTGTTTCTTTTTTGTATTCTATAAAATCATTTAGAACTCTTTGAGTTCTTAGTATTTCTATTTGACTTCTTTGATTTTCCATTACCAGATTTGATATCGCTGTTTCCACTTCCTTCATCGTTGGCTTTCTCTTCTTTGGTTTCTTCATGTAGGTCTATATGCTCCTGTGTTGTGTTCATATTGCTTAAATCATCTAGAATTAAAAGTATTTCATTTACCTTATGCTCTAAATCGTCAAGCCTTTTATCTACATCAATTGCTCTTCCCATTATCTTTTCTCCTTATTTTTTTTCTTGTTTCTTTTCCATTTTTTAATAGCTTCCCTTCTCTTTTTTCTTTCTTGCTTTCTATATTTCGCGGCCTTGTTCGGCATCACCCAACCTCCTTCCAATTTCTTTCATCTCTAGTTCTGCAATATATATCTCTGCCTCTCTTTTTGTCCAGAACCTTTTATGATTTACAATATAAATCTGTTCAAGCTCTTTAAATATTAATGGTCTATCCCACATATAGCTAATACTCCATATATAATTATAGTTAAAAAACAACATGCCAATAAAAAATTTATAAACTTTTCGTAAGATGATAACCCACTCCCTAAACCAGCATCATCAAACCGTCTAAAAGGCTTAAGTTTTCTATTTGACGATTTTATTTTTACTCTTCTTCTTAGCATTCAATTTCCCATACTTAAGCTGAACATATCTCCTAAGCCTTTCAGCAGGTGTTAATTTTTTGAGAGGCTTTAACAAGGGTACGCTAGGCAAAAAGGAATAGGGATGAAACCACCCCATAAAAATGCCATAGCCCCTCCTGACTCCTCACAGATATCAGAGCCTCTCAAATTATTATTTAATATGTCTATATACACTTGCTAATGACACATTAAATTTACGTGCAATCCTCTTTGGCTTCATGCCTAAAAAATATGCACCTTTCATCATGACTGACTTGAAGCTGTTTATCTTAAAACGGGATATCTTCATCAGTCATCTCCCTTTTCTTTCCATCTTTCCAGTTCCTTACAAACTTAATAACCCAAGGCTTTCTTTCTTTTCCATCACTATCAACCCAAGTTTTGCCTTTAGCTATAACTCCTTGAACTGGTGTGCCTACAAGTTCTTCCATATTAATCTCTGGCAAGCTTTTAACTTCCATTTCCTCACCATCAATCTTGGTTGTAATTGTAGGACACTCTATTCCACACGCCTCACAAAACCACATGTAGTATTTATTAAACTCGCTTCTACTTTCAAATGTATCGCCTTCACCTGGCTCTAGGTATTTGAAAATTGAACCTTTGAATTTATAGCCTACATAAGCGCTTCCGTTTGCTTCTACAGTCTTATCATCATCATACCTTATGTATGTATATGTGTTTTTTTCGTTTTCTGGAGCAACCTCAACAAAGTAATCATACACCCTTGCCTTGTATTTGCCTTTCAACACATCAACAATCTTGCTATTTACTTGCACAATATGACCAAGGTAATCCCCTGCCACTAACGGTGTTCTATCACCTGTTCTAGGTGCTTTGTTTGCTCCCGCATCTGGTATAGCAAAACTTGTCTCATTTACTGCTTTATCGAATAAGCTATCATCTATATTAGCCATTATTTCTTCTCCTTACTGTTATTGTTATTTATCATCTCTATTATCTTTACTTTACAAGCCTCGAAATTGCTATTGTTGATTTTTAATATATCTATTTTACCAGCTATATCTTTTTCTAAGGTCTTATCTCCAACCTTACCAACAATCTCTAGTAACTCAGCTCTTTGCTCACTATTTAATGCATCTGGTTCGGGTAAGTCTTCACCAGCAAAAATATATAAGCCTAACCCATGCAATGCAATTGCCTTAGCTAAACACCTTTGTATTGAGTTTCCAATGTCGCTACAAGTAGGTTGTTTAATGGGTTGATTTCTATTATCAGT
>VTLG01007594.1_pt1 | contig 41669 bp, 46 predicted proteins | sample 4694571 | NCBI WGS metagenome assembly VTLG01 (sample SAMN12604809, study PRJNA352737) | marine metagenome | biome: ENVO:00000447; feature: ENVO:00000209|ENVO:00000569|ENVO:01000036; material: ENVO:00002151; isolation source: viral sequences binned using virsorter ...
TTTTTTGAAGATAGTTAGTACGACAGTATTTGTGTACTAGGGGACTAACTGGTATATCCTTGTATATATATACACCTAGACCGTACTAGGTAAATCGGTTAGCCTATTAACCACAATACGACAATGATTTATTCTCCGCGAAAATCAGTCACATTGAGATTTCAAAACTTCTGTGCTGTAACAGCAAGATTTCAAACTACTTTTTTCTCCCCAATAAAAAACCCCCGCAACAAGCGAGGGCCAAGAAATATCAGGTCCGGCCAGTGGTGTTAGATCAAGCCTTGGTCAGCTAGATCTTGCCCAATCTCAATCAGCAACGCCTTACGTGTGGCGTTGGGGTTCGCTTCTTTCATTTCCATTAACTTATCCATTGTATCATCGTGCTCAAGAGCAGCAGTCATAAGATCGATATCACTCTTGACGATCTTGATTGCATTTTTAACTTCATTAGATACGTTCAGGGCTCTAGAATCCTTGATATTGGTTAAAATATCTTCTTCGGTCCATTCGCCTAAATCGATACCTTGTTGGATACCCTCGATAGTTGTTGGGGTTTTAAAAGTTTGCCCATCAACTACAACATGGGTGTCTTTGTTGTTCATCCATACATTCTGCTCGCCAAACTTTAGTTCGGCCAGTTTAAATGAGTGGTCTTTTTTATGAGATGAAACTTTCTTAATACCCGCAACGATATCTTTGTCCCCGACAATCAGGGGCTTGTATGAATCACTAATTGCTAGCGAATCAAAGTATACCTTAGCCATAATTATTAATCCCTATCTTATGGCCAGACCTGATATTAACTTGTCAATGAACTAGGAATATTATAGATCAAACCGATCCAACATGTCAACCGCATTATTAGCCTAGGATCAAGGATCTAATGATTATTTGTAGAATTCTCACTCCCCCGACTCAATGCCATTCTCCCCAAAGCAATCTCAGAATCCAATGCTCCCCCCAAGGCACTGCTCAATTCAGATAAAGACCCCTCAAAAATTCTCCCAAAAATTTGAAGTAGGGTAGGAGAGGCTAGCCGATTAGCCGAAACCGTACTGGGTGTATAGTAAGTGCCGGGGAAATTCTCCCTGCCGGGAAGGCATAAATGACTGCACAGTATGTAGAAAAATATAAAGAGATTCAGAGGCTTTTGCCCGCGCATTTTAAGATCCTAGATTATGTCTTGGCGGGATATGGTCCAGCCCAGATTGCGAAGCTGGTAGATCGAACTAAAGAGCGTATCGGGTATATTATTATGTCCCCGATTTTTCAATCAGAGCTAGCTAGAAGGCGGAGTAAGTTAGAGAAAATGCAGGATGAGAGAGAAGTCCTCCACATCGACTCTGCCCGAAAGCACTTAGAAGAACATGCGCTAGAGGCTGCTGAAGCTCAGACCAGTATGCTCAGTGAAGAAGATCCTAACCTAAGGTTGAAAAGCTCGAAAGAGATACTCGACCGTGTTTTCGGGAAGAGCGATGATGGAGCTAATGTAACGAATGTTACAGTGTTGAATGCTAAGCAGATTGATAATTTAAGAGTCACTCTTGAACATCTCGGGGAGCCAGCAGTATAGTGGTTAGTAACGGAAAACTTTCCGATAAGCAGCGAGATCTCATTCGAAAGAAATCGAAGGAGTCTTTCTACTTCTTTGCCCGGTTTGTCCTCAACTACAACTGGCTTGTACCTCATATTCATAAGCCGCTTTGTGATCGTTTGCAGAATCCTGATAACAATCGGCTGAGAATCGTCCTGCCTCGAGGTTGGCTAAAAAGTACCATCTGTTCCATTGCGTACCCGATCTGGTGTGCAATTAATAATCCTGATATTCGAGTCCTAATAGCCCAAAACACTCACACTAATGCGTGTAAAAAGCTTGGTGCTGTACGCTCGCACTTCGAGGATAATATACTATTCAGGACTCTTTTTCCAGAACTTCTTCCGAAATCTCGGTCGAAGGGCTGGAGAACAGAGTCTTTAACTATCAACAGACCCGGTGTCGGCTTGGATGCTGGAACCTTCGAGGCGGCTGGTACAGCTACTCAGGTCATCAGTCGTCACTATGATCTTATCATTGAAGATGATACAGTAGCTCCAGATCTGGATGAGCTTACGGAGGAGAATGTTTCTCCAACTCAACTGGACGTAGAGCAAGCTATCGGCTGGCATCGCGGAGCGGTTGACCTTCTCATAGATTATAAGAAATCACAGATTATCGTTGTAGGAACTCGCTGGTTTGAGGTGGATCTGTTGTCTTGGATTGATGACAACGAACCTAACTATATGAGTTATACTCGAGCTTGCAGAGAGCTTGAGGATGGTTCTCCATCTCCAGAAGGTGAGGTTACTTACCCTGAGAGATTTGACGACGAGGTTCTTACTGGCTTGGAGCAGTCTAAAGGTCCGTATATGTTCTCCTGCCTGTATCTCAACCAACCCTTGCGGTCATCAGATATGACCTTCAAGCCGGAATGGTTCGAGTACTATGAGACTGAACCTCGGGATATCATAACATATACTACAGTCGATCCTGCGGGTGATCCAGAGATGACAAAGACTAAGCCTGACTGGAATGTCATCATGACTTGCGGAAAGGATCTAACCACAGGCAGGATCTTTGTCCTCGACTTTATCCGAAAGAGATGTAATCCCTCAGAACTAATCACTGATATCTTCTACACAGTTCGTAAGTGGCATCCTGTTAGGGTTGGCATTGAAGCTGTAGCCTATCAACAGAGCCTTATCTACCATGTGAAGGAGCGGGCTAGGAAAGAGAAGTTATACTTCCACATTGATCCGATCACTCATGGAAGAAGGTCGAAGGCAACTAGGATTCAAGGCTTACAGCCTATCATCCATGCTGGAGATCTTTTGTTCCGAAAGCATCATGGAGATCTTGTCAATGAACTCCTAGCCTTCCCCCTAGGCGCTCATGATGATATGGCGGACGCTTTGTCTATGCAACTAGGTATGTGGAAACTTACTAAGACTAAAAAAGAGGTGAAGGAGCAGAAGATTCCTAATCCCTTCTCATTGGAAGCAGAACTCCAGTGGCATAGGGATCGTAGTAAGGTCTCTCCGGGAAGTGTACAAGAGATATTCCAATCCGTAGCATAAGGAAATAATAGTATGCCGATGTCAGGAAAAATGAAAAATGCTTTTATTAAGGGAGAGTTTACATCTGACTCTTCTACTGGAGGAGAGCTAAGCCTTTTTGATGCAGATGGTACTGCTATCACTTTGGCGGAGAATGATAGAATAGGAGTCTTATCTTGTGCAATGTCAGCAAGTGCAGCTGGTACAGTTGAGCTATTCATGGACATAGATAATGATAATGCTCCTAATGATAATGACGGCAGTATATTTGCAAGAGCAAGCCTGCCTAATACTGGAACAGCCACTTTTACCTTCCCAGAACCGGGGTGGATAGGTGCTAAGTGTGGATCTGGTCCAACTAATAAACCTCATGTGCTTACCTCTGCATCCGGTGTAATAAGTGCTAGCTTTACTGGATACTTAATTGCTGGATGATTTCATGGAAAGTATTTTAATCAAACTTGCAGGAGATGCTCCAATAGCAGTAGCAGTCATTTTCGTGGTAGTGTATATGATGAGATCTCTAAATGCAAGGGCGGAAGCCTATGATAAGAGCATACGAGATATTAGCGCAAGCTGTCATGATGTACAATTTAAAGCTATAGAAGCAATGAATTTAAATAGTAGAGCGTTAGGAAAATTAACCGAAGCAATCAGACACTCAAAGGAAATAGAATGACCTGAGGACTAGCTTGTAGCTAGAACTAGCCACTTGGAGTAAAGTAACCTTAACCTGTTAACTCTCCCATGCTAGATTCTCTCTATTACATGCTCCAAGTGGTTTTTCATTTTACCGCGATTGTAAAATGAGGAAAGGAACCTTGATGACAGACTACCTTCATAGCCTCACTAACTGGATAGATCATAACAGGGGACTAGTACTCTCTTTAATCCTCGCAACATCAACTACCTTATGGGTAACTGCTTGTGAGGCTTTTACCTTAAGTCCTTCTGGAAGTGGACAGAAGGTAAACTGGATACAGCTAGCTGCTGAGGTAGATGCATTCGAAGCTCGAGTCCTAGCAGCAGAGACGGACCTGAGGAACCAAGATGAAATTAAGGCTAAGTTTGTGGAGATATCCTCGGGCATAGCTACAAGTGTTATTGGTGGAACATTTAATCCTACACAACTCATCTCCTCGCTGGTTGGAGTTGCAGGGGTAGCAGGATCAGCTGGATTGTTTTATGACAACCGAAGAAAAGATAAAGTGATTCGTACTAAGTCTGGAAATGCCTAATGGCTTTTAAAGAGCTAAAAGTTGATGATTGGGAATTAGAGCTTCAGGAAGGCTTGGACTTTCGCCGACAGTATGGAAGGGAAGGTTCGTGGTCTGAGCTAGAGTCTTGGTTCTATAACAGGCATCAGTCACAGATGGCGCAGACGGTCTCGCCGAATATCTTCCTATCTACTGGCGATGCACTTCTTTCTGAACTAACCGTTCCTACACCTTATATCTCGGTGAGGGCTAAAAGGGCTGCTGCGGTAGGGAATGTGAGGATATTAGAGGCTTTAGATAATCAGCTCCTTGCTGATCTTGACATAGCTTCTGAGATGGAAATGGCTAGTTTTCATGCCTTCCTCTGGGGAAGGGGTATCTTGAAGGTTGGGTATGACAGTGAGTTCGGGTATGATCCTGAGCTTGATCTGGGTTTTGACGGTGGAGAGTTGATTGGATTGACAGGTAGTCAGTATGACCGCCGGCTCCGTAGGATTGAGTTTGGAGACATTCGTCCGGGATATCCTTGGGTGAAGGCTGTTGCTCCTCATGACTTTGTAGTTCCTTGGGGTTTGGATAAAATCCAAAATGCTCCTTGGTGTGCCCATCGAGTAGTTCGGCACATTGAAGATGTTCGTGCAGATGGGAAGTATTCAAATACCAGACGACTTGTTCCTACTATGTCACTGGAAGATTTTACCCGATCTTATGAGAGGGTTCGACATCCTCATCGGATTGGATCTCAGGTATGGAATACCTCGACTAAAGGAAAGCCTGAGTATATTGAGTTGTGGGAGATTCATGATCGCAGATCTGGTAGGATTAAAGTTATCAGTATGGGACATGATAAGTTCCTACGGAATGAGGAAGATGCTCTTCAGGTCGATGGACTACCATTTGTATCTTTCACATTCGTTCCCTCAAGTCGTAACTTCTGGGTGACACCGGATACTCATTACCTCAGGCATATTCAAGCGGAGCTTCAGGACATATCCCTTCAGCGAGCTAAGCAACGAAGGATTAGCTGCCTCAAGTTCCTCTATGATGGAGAGAGTATCCCTGAGGCTGAGCTTCAGAAAGCTCTTTCTAGTGAAGTGGGAATTGCGGTATCAGTTAATGGTGACCGCGGTCCTATCAGGGACCAGATCCAGATGCTTAATAATCCTGGGGCTAATCTTCCTCTACTACAAGAAGAAGAGACTGCTCGTAGGAATGGTAGGGAGATGGTTGGATTCTCTCGTAATCAATTCGGTGAGTTTGAAAGTGCGGGACGCCGAACTGCTACAGAAGCGGGTATTGTGGATGATGCTTCTCAGCGAAGAATGACTCGAAGGCAGCTTGCACTCTCTACAACCTACCGAGATGTATTTAAGAAAATAAACTCTACCATATTCTCCTTGTGGAGTGGTATGCAAGTGATTGAGACTGTAGGAGAAAATGGAGCGCCTGCTTGGGAATACTTTGTAGGCACTAAGTTAAAAGGTGACTATCACTATGAAATATCCTTTAATGCTAAGCCTGTGGAATCTTTGGAGGGCCGTCGTAGAGAAGCCTTACAATTATTCCAAGTCGCTGCTCAGATGGGGGCGGATCCTCAAGCGTTAGCAGGTTACTTAGCCTCCGCATTTAATGATCCTGAATTTAGTACATTATTCGGCGGTGTACCGCCTCAACCTGTAGGAGGACAAACTGATGAAAGTGGGCAACCAGTGCAAGGCGTGCAAGGAAACGTTCCTGGTGGACAGGGACTCCAAATCGCCCAGTAGATGCCCTTATTGTAAAGGTGAAGCTGAAAGACATTATTTAATTAAAGGTATGCGTAGAGAGTCTTATGTTAAGCCTTACTCCAACCCGTTCCCTATGACTTTGGAGCATATAGATGAACACCCCAGAACTTTTAGAACAAAAAACGAACTCAGAGGCGCCCTTAAAGAAAAAGGATTCTCCTCCTCAGCCCTCCTCTAAAGATCCGGTAGAGGTAGTTCATACTAAGTCCCTTCCGAAGAAGTTAGTCTTCTCTCTAGAAGATGGGTTCTGGAAAATTAAGTTCAAGAATCCGAAAGAAGATCCAATTAATATAATGGAATTTCGGAGACTTGAACGGGCCATAAAACATGCTTATGATCTTTACCGTTTCAAGAATCGTTTACAGTTACAACTAGAAAGGAAGGAAACCTCTAATGGCAAACGATGAAGTAGAACCTCTGTTGGAAGATCTTACGGATGAAGAGAACTTTACTGGAGGAGAGGAAAATTTTAGCGAGCCCGATAGCGATGCTCGTCTGCGGGAAAAATTAGGATCTGATGAGAGATCCCGATTAGCTGAACAACAAGAACTGGTCGCCCAGATTATTGCTGACCCTGATGTTAGAGCGGTCCTTAAAGCGAAAGAGAATGGTGAAAACGTGAAAGTAATTTCCGGTGAAACTGAAACCCCTTCCAGAACTCCTAACGTGTTAGACTTTCCTGCTGAAAGTATGGAAGAGGAAGTTGATGTCGAGGAAATGTCTAATCGCCAGCTCATGAAACGCTTTGGAGATCAGATTATATCATCAGTAAATTCCTCTATAGATAAAAAGCTGAAAGGCGTTAATGATAGACTAGGCCAGATGGATGGCTATGTCAATCAAGTTGAAAAGAAAGAAGCAAACAAACAAATAGAAGCAGCTCAGAAAAAATTCTCAGATTTTGAAGACTATCGAACTATGATGCACGGTATTTACCAGAACAATCCTAATCTCAGTATAGACGAACTCTATGCTTTGGCTAAGATTCGTACTGGACATCCTATATCTAGGGATAAGAATTTGGAATCTGAGAGACCGACCTCTACAAGTGGAAGGCCTCGACCAAATACTCGTCGTAGCGAGTCTCTTCCACCCGGAACAAAGGGACGCAGAATTGCGATGGATGAAGCTTTTGAACATATGAAGGGTGAAGTAGACCTTGGTTCTTTGGCTGACTCTGCGCTAGGCTGGGATCCTAATGCTTCCAGAAATCCTAAAACTTCAAAAAGGAATAATTCCTAATGGCAACCCCTCCTTCCTTTACAAAGGTAATGGATAATGCTGTGACGGAAACGTGGTATGCGATGATGCCCGATGTCATCGACAATATCACGGATTCTATTGCGACTCTGGCTTTGCTTCGAGAGCGTGGACGCTTTAAGACGCAAAACGGTGGTCAAGATATTACCCGAACAGTTCGTTATGCCTTACCTACGGTGAGCAATGTCTCGAAGGGTGACATCCTACCTCAGGGTGAAACTCAGTCAAAGACAGCTGCTCGATGGACTTGGCGATATACCGCCGGTCATGTGCAGAGAAGTATCTTTGATGATCAGATTAATTCTGGTCCAGATAAAGTCAAAGATTACGTTACAGATCGAATCGAAGAATTAATGCTTTCTCTTGAAGATGATTTTGAAGAGAAATTGCATGCTGCAAATGCTAGTACTTATTCAGCTGAGAGTGGCAAGGCTATGCAGAGTCTTGTTGATATGATTCCTTCCAATGCCAATAAGGGTACAGGAACCTACGGAGGTATTGACCGTAGCAATTCTTGGTGGAAGGCAAAGTATAAGGCTGGTACAGCTCCAAAGGAAGTTAATCTTCTTGATGATATGAAGAACCTTTATAACACCATTGATTCTGGTGGAAAAGGTCATCCTAATTATATTGTCACAGATCAAACTTTGTTTGAGGTGTATGAGAACTATGCTTTAGATGCATCTCAGATCATTAAAGATGAAGGTACTAAGTTAGCAGATCTTGGTTTTAATGTTCTTCGGTTTAAAGGTCAGCCAATGGTCTACACAACTGAAGCAATTGATACCACTGATATGCTTATGCTTAATACTGACTTCATTGATGTTGTGTATGATCCTAAGATGTGGTTTAATCTTGGTCCGTGGAAAGACGTTCCCCTGCAAGGTGAGCGGATTGCCCACGTTATTAATGCGTGTAACCTTATCTCACCCCAGATCCGTCGTCACGGACGTCTTTACTATTAAAAAGGAGTGTTAATATGTCTTCTGGAAAAACTATTTTTCGAACCAAACTGACAGATAACGACTCCACTGATAAAGATGGTGTCGGTACGATTCGTCATGCGGAAGGTAAAATTTATAAGTATATTCAATATAATGATGGGACTGGTGACATTGCTGCTGTAGCAGGTCAGGTAGCCTATTATTACACTTTAGATGGATATAAGACTAGTGTAGTCACTTCAGATTTGAGTGATTCTACTGGTTCTATAGGTGCAGGTGTGTTGCAGGCTGCATTGACTACTACTTATTATGGTTGGATTCAAATTAAGGGTCCTGCTACTTTGACTATCGCTCTGACAGCAGGTGGTGATGGAGCTCGCTTAACTCCTACAGGAGCCGGCGATGGCACACTTGATCTAGCTACAGCTTACACTGATCATATTTGTGCACATGCTGGAGATGCCTCTGACTACGAGATTCTTTGCGATTTCCCATTCTAGATCCTTCTCCCTCCAGTTCCTTGGGGGTGGTGAACCCACCCCCTCGGAGCTTTATATAAGGAATAAATAAATGGCAGCTGTAACTTATTCAAGAAGTCCTCAGTTAAAGCAAAAAATCTTTAACCTTCTTCGTCATGGGGCTAATCAGAAATTAGCTAAAGGAAATCTTGGAACCTCCCCTATTGGAGGAGGGTTTGGATATTCTGCTGGAGTTCCTACAGATGATAATGCAGAAGCAACTCCATTAGGACTTGGAACTATGGTTTTAGATCATTCAAATAATGATGTTTATGTTTGTTCTGCATATACAAATGGTACATCTTATACTTGGACCAAGGCTGTAGACTAAATCTGTGGATTTGACATAAAATGGCTCTCTCTAAAACAAACATTAGAACCGCTGTTCAAGATAACCTTGGTCGTACAGATAAAGACTCTGTTATCGACAACGGTATTACTTTAGCTCTCGAGGCCATCGGTCGGCGACATCGCTTCAGGGTGATGCGGACGGAGTCGGACCTATCGATAGTTGCTGATGATCTACTCATTGCTCTCCCAAGCGGTACTGTAGATGTTCATGAAGTGCGAATTATCGACGGGACAAGTTCATATCCAATTCTGCTCAAAACCAAGAAGTGGATAACTGACCGGTGGCCTAATATTGACGGGGATTCTACGGGGAAACCTGTTAGAGCTTATGTAGAAGGATCTAATTTATACTTGCAGCCCCAGTGTGATGATAGTTATACTGTTAGGTTGACAGTCACAAAGTATCCTACACTTGCTTCTGATAGTGATACCTTAAGTATCCCCGGAGTAGATGAGTGTGTGATTAATTGGAGTACAGCTTATGTTTTAAGGAGTTATGAGAAGTTTCAAGAAGCTGTACAGTGGGAACGGAGGTTTGAGACTGCTCTCAAGTTCGCTATGAAGGATGATAGAGCTAGGGATGCTGTTGACTTTAGGGCTGAGGACTCCAATCCTGTAGCTGATAGGGTGGGATATGGGAATGTTCAAAGTTCAGAACCTTGGTTAGATCCTTTTCATGGCACTAATAATTGGTAGGAAATAACAATGGCACATGATGGTAATGGTACTGGATGGTCAGAAACTTCTCCCCAAGATTCTGAGGATATCGAAGATGGTGCGTTGGAAATTCGAGATCTTCGAAAAGCTCTTAGAATCCGGGCAGAGTATGAGCATAATACTCCGGCTGGTTCCAGTGTAGGAATGATCCATAAGACAGGAAGTGCATTAGCTTATTATCAGTCCTTGGCAGGTCCGGGCGCTCCTACTACTGATGGTAAGAGTACATCTTTGGGGAATAATAATACCTCAAATGGTAGGCTCTGGATTAATAGTGACGATTCTTCTCTATACTTCTGGAATGGCTCGGAATGGTTGTACCTTAATCATGATTCAGGGTATGTAATTGCTCAAGATAGTCCTGCCGCTAATACTAGTGGAGGAGCTTTATCTTCGGGAGCATGGAGACAAAGAAATCTTAATGAGGAACAGGGAGATACTAAAAGTATCATAAATGTTACCTCTAACTACATCTTGATGCAAGCATCCTCAGATGGTATATGGGAGATTGAAGCTTCAGTTCCGGGATATAAGGTTGGATTCCATAGATGTCGGATTAAGGTAGAAACGTCTACTGGAGATGATACAGAAATAGCTTCTCTCTATGGAACTACAGCTTTGGCAGATAGTTCTACAGAGGTTATGACTCGCTCTGAGGCTAGAGGTACATTAACTCTAGCTGCGGGAAGAGTGATAAAAATTTTCCAGTTTGTTCAGACTACTAATGGAACAGATGGAGGAGGAAAAGCGTCTAATCTTGATTCTAAGGAAGAAATTTACACTGTGGTTAGAATGAAAAGATTGAAAGCCACTTGATTGAAAGGAGCGTGATATGCCTCAAGGAAAAGGGACTTATGGAAGTACGAGAGGACGGCCCCCTAAGAAGAAAAAGAAGAAGGGTAAGAAAGTTAGGAAATAGTATTGAAAGCAAATAATAGATCATACCTGCCTGTAGAACAGCACTATCATTTTGATGGGATAAATACAATCGTTCCCACTACGATGTTGGGAACAGGTTCTTCTCGTGAACTTAAAAATGTAGAGATATATAAAGGAGAGATTAGTAAAAGGTATGGATATACCCAGTTGGGAGGTGCTTTAGATAGCGCTATTATTGGAATTGTTAGCTATACTGATGATGCAGGAGTAGAGTATGTTGTAGCTTCTACTCTTAAGTATCAATATAGATATAATAGTGGTACGGATGCGTGGGTAAATATTACAGCTAGACCTCAGTCAGGTACTCAGGCAGTTACTATCAACACTAGTCCTAATACAATATCTTGGAATCCCTCTCCAACAGGCGATGAAACTTCCGAATATCCTGTAGGCGGCTCCTTTTTGATGTCTGGAGCAACTGAGGGAAGCCATAACACTACTCATCCTATTACAGTTACAGCTTATAACTCTGGCTCGAATTTAATGACGGTCACTACCTCATTTGATTTTACAAATGCGGCAGGATCTCCAGTAGTTCAAGGAATGGTTCCTCTTACTGGAGATGAGGATGACACTTTTGATTGGGCTGTAGGGACTGATGCATCTGATGGTACAGTCTTATTCCTTACTAACGGGAAAGATAAGGTCAGAAGGTTTAAGGGAGGTGTTGCTGTTACAGACTTAGTGGATATTCCCACTTTTACTCTAGGTGGTAATGTTGTTACAAGAGCTAAAACTGTAGCTGTTTACTCTGGATCTTTAGTGTTAGGAAACTATACTGATAATGCCCTTCGTCCTAAGAATGTAGCTTGGAGTGATTCTAATGACTTAGATGATTTTGCTAATGGTAATGCTGGATCTAATCTCTTGACTGATTCTAGAGGAGATATTCAGTATATTACCAATCTTGCAGATCGTCTTGCAATTTATTCCTCAGATTCTATAGCAGTTCAGACTTTTATCGGAGGTGTTGGAATCTTCTCTTTCGAGAAAGTAGTAGATGATACGAGACTTCTTGGACCTCGAACTGTAGCTAATCTTGGTCCTTATCATATGTTTGCTTCGGAAGAAAATATCTATCTCTTTGATGGGACTAGACAGATTAGAGCTGCCGGAGATAAGATCAGCAGGAGATATCGAGAGCAAGTAGATAGAGATAATGGAACTAAATCTTTTGCTTATCATGATAAAGCTCGACAATTAGTTTACTTTTGTATTTATAAGAGCGGGCATACTGTTGAGAATAAGCAACATATTATTTGGAGATTGGAGTATGACTTCTACAACTCTGGAGGATTTAACTGGACCCGAGAAGCGTACACTGTACGACCCCGAAGTATGGGATTATTCAGTCGACCTAGTACTATTAAGTGGAATACATCCTCAATTGACCTTGTTGATTGGGACGACTTTGGAGGATCTTGGACAGAAGGAGCTAGACGAGCAGGCTATCCCCTTCGAACAACGGGTGGAGCTACTGAAGTTTATGTGCATGATGACACTAGTTACACCGACGATGGAACAGCTGTGACTAGCTATTGGGAGTCTAAGGACTTTTCCAGTCAAGTTACAAAGGATTATACTTCTATAATTAGTAGGTGGGAGGAGATTGAGATTGAGCTAAAGGGAACTCAAGTTGATGTTACATACAGTGTGGATAAAGGACAGAGTTATCACACCGCAGCCTCTGCCCAAACTCTTACTGGACCGATGCAATTGTATCGTTTCCCTATAGATAAGAGTGGAAGAACTTTAAGGGTCAGGATTGAGAATAATGAAGCTAAGGGAACTTTTACTATGGGTGGTATTCTTCGTGTATGGTATAGACCCGGAGGAGCATATTAACTATGAGTCTTAAACAAGTATTGTCAGCAGAGCCTCTTCCTTTAATTCCAGCTGAACTGGAGCCTTTTTTAGATAAGTATGTTCGAGATCTTCATAATTATCTAAGAAGGCTTTGGGTAATTATGTCAGAGGAAACTATCACTAACTCTTTAGAGAGTGAAGGTTTTGGGGGAGGTATTGTTCCTTTTAGAATTTCAGGTACACCTACTAGAAATTCTACAAGGAACCAGTGGTCTTATCCTATAACTGAAGCTGTTAAAGCTGGGGCTGGACATGAAGGTTGGGTAGTAAAACCTGAGGGTAGGACTAACATAACAGCATATTCTATTATAGAGGATAGTCAGTCTGGAGCAGTTACTAATGGTGGAATTAATACTTCCTCAGATGACTTCCCAGATGGTTTTGACGGTAAGCCTTTGCAGAATAATACTGTACTTTACTGTAAAGAGGAAAGGTTTATTGGAGGAGGCTCAGAATGGCAGATTGTAAATCATGCAACTCAGGTTGATGGGACATGTGATCCTGCACCTCTTGCACAACAATTAGCGGCGGCGTATTAATATGCCTACATGGACAGATAAATACTTAGGTCAGTCAAAGCCTTCTGCCACAACGAATACTTCGATTTATTCTCCGGGATCTTCGACAGAGACGATATTATCCTCTTTGATAATTTGTAATACAAATACTGCTGATACTACTATTAGAGTATTTCATGATAATGATGGAACAACTTATGATGCGACAACAGCTCTTCTTTATGATGAGCCTATTAGAGGATTTCGTTCAATCTTGCTAAGATTACATGGAGTTATGGATAATGCTAGCGGTAATTTAGCTGTATACAGTACAAGTGGACATGTAAACTTTACTTTATATGGAGCTGAGGTAACTTAATGGGCGTATCTCATCACATGGTTCCGAGACTATTTGACGACTTCTCTCCAGAGTTGGGAGGGGATCTTCGCACTAATGGTAATCGTATTGATCTTGATGAGGATAATGATTCAAGTATTAGAGCCTCATCCGATGATACTATAACGATAGAGATTGGTGGAAGTGATCTAATTGCTCTCACAACTACTTCTACTTTTTCGTGTCCTATCACTGTTGGTGTTGATGATACTGGATACGATGTTAAGTTCTTTGGAGCGACTTCTGGCGCATATATGCTCTGGGATGAATCAGAAGATGACTTAATATTAGGTGGAGCATCTCGCCTTGTTGGTAGTGTTACTGGAAATGTAACTGGGAATGTAACTGGATCATCTGGTTCATGTACTGGAAATGCTGCTACAGTAACCGCATTTCCGATTACTGGATTGTCAGATGTATATGCATCAATGAGTCCATCTGATGGGCATGTGTTGACATATGATTCAACTAATGGATGGCAAGCTGAAAGCCCAACGACAGGAGATATTACTGGGGTCACAGCAGGAACAGGTTTATCAGGAGGGGGAACATCTGGAACTGTTACACTTAACAATGCGGGAGTAACCTCTATTGTAGCAGGTACTAATGTATCTGTTAGTGGAGCTACAGGAGCTGTCACAGTAACTTCCACAGACACAAACACTCAACTGTCTACAGAGCAGGTGCAAGATATAGTAGGTGGTATGCTTGGTGGAACGGAAACACGGATTGCAGTTACTTACGATGACGCTAGTAATAATATTAGTTTTGTTGTCGATGACATGACTGCCAATACTCAGTTAACTTCTGAGGAAGTGCAAGACATAGTTGGAGCTATGTTTACCAGCAATACAGAAACTAGAGTAGCAGCTACTTATCAAGATGGTGACGGCACTATAGACCTTATAGTGGACGACATGACTGCTAATGATAATACGTGGAGAACTATCACTGCTGGAGGTAATACCCTCAGTACCAGCGAAACTCTAGCCTTCACAGCAGGTACAGGTATTACCATAGCCGAATCTGCTGGAGCGGTTACTATAACAAACAGTATAGCTGACACTACTCTATCTGCTGAACAGGTGCAAGATATAGTGGGAGCTATGTTTACGGGCAATACTGAGACAAGGATAGCGGCTACTTATGAAGATGGAGACGGAACCATTGACCTTGTAGTTACTGATATGACCGCCAATGATAACACTTGGCGAACGGTCACTGCTGGAGGAAACACCCTTAGTACAAGTGAAACCCTAGCATTCACTGCGGGTTCTAATGTAACTATTTCAGAATCAGCTGGGGCAGTTACGATTGCTGGAACTGCCAATACTCAACTAACTGCTGAAGAGGTAGAGGATATAGTTGGGGCTATGTTTACTGGAAATACAGAGACGAGAATAGCCGCCACTTATCAAGACGGTGATGGTACTATTGACTTAGTAGTAGATGATCTGAATACTGATACTCAACTAACTAACGAACAAGTACAAGACATAGTGGGTGCGATGTTTACTGGTAATACGGAAACACGTATTGCTGCTACCTATGAGGATGGGGATGGTACCATTGATTTAGTCGTAGACAATATGACGGCTAATGATAACACATGGAGAACCGTAACTGCGGGGGGTAATACACTCAGCACCAGTGAAACTTTAGCATTCACTGCAGGCTCAAATGTTACAATTTCAGAGTCAGCCGGTGCTGTAACTATCACATCTGCTGATACTAATACTCAACTATCTACAGAAGCAGTGCAGGATATTGTCGGTGCGATGTTTAGCAGTAATACAGAAACTCGCGCAACTGTTACATATCAAGATGGCGATGGAACGATTGATGTTGTAATCGATGACATGACTGCCAACGACAATACTTGGCGGCCCATCACAGCTGGAGGGAACTCGCTTAGTACATCTGAAACATTAGCTTTCACGGCAGGCACAGGCATTACAATTGCTGAGTCCGCGGGCGCTGTTACTATTACTAACTCCATTAGTGACACTACCTTATCTAGTGAGAATGTTCAGGACATAGTTGGAGCAATGTTTACATCAAACACTGAGACAAGAGGTTCGATTACCTATGATGATTCAGATGGTACTCTCGATCTTGTTGTGGATGATATGACAGCGAATGATAATACTCAGAATGAGTATGCTACATCATGGGTTGATAGTTCCAATGACGTTCTTATTCGCTTGACTGAAAGTGGCGCAGGATCAGGGACTCAGGATATCAAAATAGTTGCTGGGAGTAATATAACTCTTACTCCATCCGGCACTGATATGACCATTGCCTCGACTGATACCAATACTCAACTCTCAACTGAAGAGGTTCAAGATATCGTGGGGGCGATGTTTGGAGGCAATACAGAAACACGAATTGCAGTAACGTATGAAGACGGTGATGGAACGCTGGATCTCGTAGTTGATGACATGACGGCGAATGACAATACATGGAGAACAATTACAGCTGGAGGTAATACTTTATCCACTAGTGAGACATTGGCCTTTACTGCGGGGTCTAATGTGACTATTACTGAAAGTGCTGGTGCAGTGACCATTGCTTCAACAGATACGAATACTCAACTTACTCAGGAACAGGTGGAAGACTACGCTGGTGCGCTCGTCGCTAGTGGCGGAACTAAGACTGGTATCGCGGTGACTTACCAAGACGGTACTGGTGACATGGACTTGGTTGTGTCTGATCTCACTGTGGCAGGGGATTCAGGATCTACTGGAATGACTCCAGGTGATACTGTGACAATTGCAGGTGGAACGAACGTCACTACTGCTATGTCAGGGGATACCCTGACGATTACCTCAACTGATACCAATACTCAGTTGACCACTGAACAGGTCCAAGACATTGTTGGAGGGATGTTCACAGGAAACACAGAAACGAGGATTGCTGCTACTTATCAGGACGGTGATGGTACTATTGATCTAGTAACTGATGATATGACAGCCAATGATAATACATGGAGAACGGTAACTGCTGGCGGTAATACATTAAGTACTTCAGAGACATTAGCTTTTACAGCAGGATCTAATATAAGTATTTCTGAGTCTGCCGGAGCAGTTACTATAACTTCATCTGATCAGTATTCAGGTACTGTTGATACATCAGGAAGTCCTGTAGATAATGACTTCGCGAAATTTACAGATGCGGATACTATAGAAGGTAGAAGTTATGCTGAAACAAGATCAGATTTAGGCTTAGTAGCTAGTGCAACTACAGATACAACAAATGCCTCTAATATTAGTTCGGGGACATTAGCAGCTGGGAGGGTGGCAACTCTTAATCAAGACACTACAGGAACAGCAGCTACAGTTACTGGTGCAGCTCAAACGAGTATAACAAGTCTTGGAACTTTAACGTCACTTACTCTTTCTGGTGATGTTGATATTAACGGAGGATCTATAGAGATTGAGGATAGTGAGTCCCTTATATTGGGAACTGGCGGGGACGTCACTATGTCTTATGATGGAAGTCACTGTTATCTCAATACTCAAGTGGCAGGATCAGGAAGTTTTTATGTCTTAGGAGGCGGTTTTGGCTTAAATAACAATACGAAAATTGAGTTCAAGGATGCGGCAGGAACATATCGAAAAGCAATAAGAGTAGATACTGGAGATAACCTAGAACTTGGTAATGGTAATCTCGATGATATTGAAATCTTTGTAGGTACTACTGGAAAGGTTTTGACAATTAAAGAGAGTGGAGGGGATATTCATCAAATTGCAGATGATCAGAAGATCTTCTTTGGAGCAGCTCAAGATTCTTCGGTTTACTATGATGGCACAGATATGGTCTTAGATCCCGGTGTGGTAGGTACGGGGTCAGTAAAGATTCTAGATAAGCTCAAACTTCCCGAAAATTCTTCTGCCCCTACTGGAGGGGCTGCTGGTGATGTGTTTATATATACTGCAACAGCAGGTGATCCTATTCCAATGTTCTATGACTCAGGTCGTAGTAAGTTTTTGAGCTTTGATAGGAATACGATTATAGCAGGTAGTACAGTATCAGGATCCAAGGGATCTACTAATCAGAATTTAAGAACTCCTAATAATGTCTCTATGGTTACAGCTGGCAAGGGATATAAGTTACCTTGGAATATGACTGTTACGGCTATATCCGCTACGAATAATAATACAGCAACTTATACAGTAAATGTGAGGAAGAATGGGGTGGCTTCTAATCTTTTGCAATTAACTACTACTGGAGCGAAGGGTAGTTCTAGTGATGTGTCTAATCTAGATCTAGATGAAGATGATGTAATTAATATGAGATTTGATGTAGATGCTGGCAGTGCAAATGTTGTATCTAATATAACAGTTGGTCTTACTCTTGCAAGAAGGATTTAACTCATGTCCCATGATATTACACTTACCATTCCTCATGAGAAGATTCAAAAAGTTACAGATGCTTTAAAGACTCTTTATCCAATTCCTGAGGACGAGGATAATAATCCATTATTCACCGATCAGGACTGGGTTAAAGAGTCTGTACGAAGGTTTATTGTTAAGACTGTTGCTCGATGGGAGCAGCAACAAGCAGTGAAAGAGATATCATTTACTTTAGATGAGGACATAGCGTCTTGAGTAGCCTTCTTAAATGTTGTTGTACTCCAAAGTTGGGAGCTGAAGCTTCTCTTCCTCTTCCTCCAGCTACTCCTACAGGATGTAATCCTGCACGGACTTTGGATGATTATAAGGTTACAGGTGGACCTATAACGGTTAGAGATACTCAAGCATTAAATTGTGATGCTACACATTCATCAATAAGTAGTACTACTAAACCTTGGGATGGACTAATTCATAGACTTTCTATACAGTCTGAATATGATTCAGAATATGATTGTTCTTGGGGTGAAGGTGCAGATATAGGCCCGGAGGAGATAGAAAGTTGGGAAGGTAGAAATTTTCCGGGGAAAGTATTCCTTGGAATTGAAGATGGAAGTTATATGAGTGAACCATATTGGAAGTTGCGATTGGATGATGGTGCAATCGCTTCTAGATCTTGGGTAGGAGTTAAAGGAAGTGGTGATTCTCCTATAGGAGTATATAATGTTATATGTAATAATGGAAGTATGGAACCTAGATTCTTAACAATTATTCCAGCATGATTAAAAGGAAATTTAAATCTTATGAAAGTTTACAGAATAAAATCCCCTGCCGGGATTGATTATGTTGAAGATTTTATTGGGCCAAGTGCTGAAGGTTTACCGAAAGAAAAATATTCTCAGATCCTTAGAGATATCCTTCAGGCCGGAGATGACTCGACCGTATTCTTTTTAATAGCCTTTAAAGAAGGTGAAGAAAGTGTCCCGAGTGCGTTCTTACTTACTTGGGCTCCCCCAGATGTTGATCATACCTTTATCTTAAACTCTTGGTTTAATGATGAAGAAATTTCTCAGGTTACTAAAGATGAAATGTTTTTTAAAGCACTCACTTGGACTGATCAACTTGAGAGGAAAGAGATACGAATGACAGTAGAGGGAGAGATGAACGATGTGATGAAGAAATGGGGATTCAAGCCCTTCTCAGTAAATGTAAGATATCCAGTTCCTGCTGAACTTGGCGCGAAAATGATGAACTTTTTAAAGGAATATCAAAATGGCCAGTAAAACTCCACAACGTAGAGCGCACTTTATGGGCGCAGATGCACCGGGAAAAAAGACTCACCTTTCTCTCAATAGAGAATATTATCGTAAATTGTATAGGATGATGGAAAGAGATGATTGGTCTCAGAGGTTTAAAGAACTTCCTTATAAACAGGATCTACTTCGGATGGGAAAAGAAATTGCTTCAGGTAAAGACGAAGGAGGGCGTCTTACTGGTATGGGTTTAGCTAGAAAATCTGTGGGCCGAGTTTTGAGGGGGGCTCCTGTCATGGGACAGAAAGCATCTAACCGGGCTCTTAAAGCAGATATAGCTCAACAAATGCAGATTTATGATAAAGAGTTTGCTCCTAGGTTAGGTGCTGAGTTTCTAGGCATAGGACAGGGTCCGGGAAGTTCAAGAGCGAGTCTTATGAGAGAAAATTACCTTAACAAAATTGGAATTGGTCTATCAGAAAGACAATTCGCACGACAGCAACAGCAATCTCAGTTGGCTCTAGCTGCTGCTCCTGCAATGGGACAGCTTCAATTAGGTCAACTTGGAGCTTTAAGAGGGGAAAGAGTTGCCGGTTTACAGGAAATGAAACTACGAGATCCTCTAAGTAGTCCTACAATGCAAGCAGTACAAGTATCGACAAAAACTCCAGATTATGCAGGATCTCATCCGGGAGGATATGCAGATGATTCAAGTATCTGGGGTGATCTTGGAGCAGGACTTGGATTCTTATCAACCGCTTTTACTGGTGCTGGTGGTGGAGCTTTACCGAGTATTATAGCAGGAGTTGGAAGCCTTTTTTCTGATATTAGACTAAAAGAAAGCATCTCCTTGATAGGCCAATCTAAATCAGGGATTCCTGTATACAAGTTCAGTTACAAAGAAGATGATAAAGTATGGATTGGCGTTATGGCTCAAGATTTACTAATAATGGGTAAGGAAGATGCTGTACACCGAGACAAAGAATCAGGTTACTACAAAGTTGATTATAGTAAAATTGACGTTAAGATGAAACTTTTAAAGTAACATGACGAAAAGAGCTTTGATATTACCTTTATAGTAAAATGACAGAAAGGTTCCTGATATGGCAGGTGAAATACTAGAATTTGCACAAGCATTTGAAGCGACCAGTGGTTTATGGGATAAGCTATCACTTAGACGATTGCAACTCGAGACAGCAGGGGCAGAGGCTAAGGTATCTAAAGCGGAGTTACAAGCTAGGTTAAGAGCTATAGCAGCATCTCAAGATCCTAACTCTTTATCGAATAGGTTAGCTACTAAGAAGATGCAGAACGAGCTTGCTTTAGCTGAACAGCAAGAGAGGCTTATATCACAAAATCTGAATAAGCAAGGAGCAGAGGGTAATCAGGCTATGGCAACGACTAGAGCAAGTTATGCTAAACTGTTCTTTAAAGATAAAGCAACAAGAGATTTGTTAATAGCTCGATTAGAAGATGAGAAGCATAGAAATACTCTTCAAATAGGGGAAAATGAACTGAGATGGTACAAGGAAAATGCTGCAAAGGCTCCTTATGCTCTTAGAACTAGGGGTGAGACAGAGGCAAGATTAATTCAAACTCTTGTGGCATCATGGCCTCCACACGTACGGCAGCAATTGGCTCTCCTTTTGATGAATCAACAGGCAGAAGCAGTCAGGCAAGGAAATAGGATAGACCCACTGGATGCTTACTTTCTGCAAATGATTCAACAAAATCAAGGAGGTGTTCCACAGGGTAAGGCTAGTAATACAGATTGGGAAGGAGCGTTTTCGGAAGGGAGGAGAGGGGAAAGCCTGACGGCAGGATTAAATCCTCTCAAGTGGTTTACAGGGAAGAAAGGAGATCATGTAGAGCCGGGGACAACTACTTCGTCGAGAGTAACTCCACCAGTAGCAACTGTACCAGCACTGGATATGTCTCAACTCCAAAACACTAAATTAAAGAATCTCCAAGACGCTTTTGGAATGTCTACAGAGGAATTAACTGGAAGCTCGCTGCCTTGGGGAACGAAAGGAAATCCGGCACTTTATACTTTCGGCAAAACTAATCTACAAAACGATTATAATGAAGGGGCAAAATGGTATAAATTTTATAATGAGGGGGATCAAAGATGGTATCGAGGTGAAATTGACATAAAGCTAGGTCAACTTCGGAATGTGGGACCGTTAAATGTTAAACTCAATCAGAGAACTACTACTGGTTTGGGATACCGTGGTGAGGCTCTATCGGATCGAGGTAAACTAAGGACGGGTATACGAGCCGGAGTTAATCAAGATATAGATCCCTTAGCTGATTTACTGAAGTAAAAGGTTCACAATGGCACAAAAAAAGTCTGTTATAAATCTACCTATCTCTGTTCTAGATGGGACTTCATGGGAAGGGTTAGATGGACCTGTTAGTGAGGGTGAGATTGGTCCCGGAAGATTTTTAGAAGAAGAAGAAAAAATTTCAGATGCAGATATTCTAAGAATGTCTGAAGGTGTGGCTATTGCTCCTCCTGTATCTGCTCCTTTTAGTCCTAAAGAAATTGAAGGATTGTACGGTCCTATTGGACCTGAGCTACAAGATCGTCCTGCTATGGAGAGAGATGTACCTCTCACAGGAGAATTAAAGAAATCTCTTGACGATTTAAGTACATTTTTTATAGATAAAAAGACAGGTAAACAGGTCTATGAAGGTCCCAGACCTAAGAAGGGATTCCTGCCAGATAATATATTTCCTACTCCTCGTCGTACAGTAGTGACTGATACTGGTCAGTCAGGGAATGTACGTCTTAGCTCTCATACAGTCCTCATGGCTCCGAGTAAAAGAACGAAAACGGGATTTCGAGAGGTTGGAAAGGGACATCCTTTAGGAGAAATGCGTACTGTTGTAATTCCTACTCTTATTGATGGGAAACAATATTCGCATGGTCAGGCTCTTGAGATTGCAAGAAAGTATGGGCTTGAACAATTTCCTTCATTTAAGACTATAGAAAAAGCTGAAAAATGGATACAGGATAATCATGATAGAGTCCCTGATACAGATCTATCTTATATTGATCTCGATTCAGCCACTAGGGTTAAACGTGCTGAACCCTCGGTTATAACGGGTCCAAGGCCAAGGATTGATCTCTTAGAGGAAATTAGGAACCTACCTCCAGAAGAAAGAGGACTTTGGCAGGAGCTTGAAGGTAGTTTTATGGATGGCCTTACTGAAGGCAATCCTAAGGCTGGGTCTTATGCAGTATATGGAATAGGATTAACCTTAAATAGTCGTAGGATGGCTGACATGGGGAAAGAATGGATAGACCAACTTGGAGAAGATAATCCATTCGCAACAATTTTTAAACCTCAAGTATCTTCTATGTCAGAGGTTGATAGTTTTAAGGAATTTCTTGATTTTACTGCATTCTCAATTGGAGCAGCTACTTCAAGTATGGCTGTCACTCTTGGAGGAATGGCAGTTGGAGCAGGTGCTGGAGTTGGAGCAGGTGCTTTAGGTGGAGCAGCAGTTGCTGGGCCTGCTGGAGCAGCTGTGGGTGCAGCAGCGGGATTACCTGTAGGTGCAATAGTAGGAGCTTTTTCAGGATCTTTGCTTTTAAACTATGGGAGTCTTGTTCAATCTCTTATAGAGGAGCAAGGAGTAGATCCAGTTGTAGCTGCTAGGATAGCATTAGCTCCGGGAATGGTTATGGCAGCATTTGATTCATTTGCTGCAACTAAAATTATATCTCCTCTTGCAGGTGAAGGTCGAGCTGAGGCAATCAAATATCTAGCTAACCGTACAGTCAAGCTGGTAAAAAGAGGCGGAAAGATAGAATCGTTAACTGAAGTTGCTCAGCAGTTAATACACGAAACTACTGGTGTTTTTGCACATGGTTTTGGGTTTGCAGATGTAGATATACCTATGAAAGAAAGGTTTTGGAACCTAGTTGATGCTGCTTATATGGGATTTGCTGGGGGTACAACTATAGGTGGAGCAGCTGGTGTTCTCTCTTCACCCTTTGTTCAAATTCCTAGGCCAGAAGCACAGAAACAGATAGGACGAGATCCTACCCCTCAAAGGAAGCGAATTGGAGTTGATACTGTAAGTGATCCTGATAAGGCTCCCATTATAACCCCTCGAGTTCATGTCACTCCTGATCTAGCAGCTCAGCCTACATTAGGAGCTAGATGGAGGGGTGTGACTGGGTTGATTGCACATGTAGGAGAAGGAAGTACACTATTATCTCAAGAAGTTAAAGATAAGATATTCCGCTTGAATGTCCTTGGAGGGAAACTTCTTGAAGGTAATATTTCAGACTCTGAACAGGTAGCAATTAGGGAGGAGATAGCTAGGATAGAGCAGGATCCAGAGATTCAAGGAGTAATGAAGAGGTTTAATGCTAGGCCTCGTAGAGGTAAAGGAGGAAAGTTTGAGCCTAAGATGATACCTCTAGATAAGGTTACAGGGGAACCCAAGCCTGAGCCTACTAAAGTAAAGGTTGCAAGGAAAGAACGTCCTAAGCCTGCTCCGAAGAAAAAGCCATCAGTTGAGACAAAAGTAACTTCAAAGCAACTCGAACAAGATATAAAAGAGTATGAGGAGAAAAAAGCACGTTCTATAGAGTTGCAGAAGAAGGCTGAGGCTATAGATAAGGATATTAAAGATCGTAAGAAGTCAAAACCTCCGGCAGATTCTGTAGCTGATATAGAGTTTAAGAAAGGAAAAAGTGAGGGAAGTGGACCGATAAGTGTTGCTATATTTACAAAAGAAGGTGCAAAGGTAGAGGCTAAAAAGGTCTATGGTAAAGCAGCTAAGAAGAAGAAGAAAACGACAACGAAGAAAAAGCGTATAAAAAATGAGGGAATGGCATATATTCCTGTTAAAGAAATCAAGGAAATGTCAGATCAGGCTTGGAAAGTCTTAGTAGATAGACTAAGAATTGAGGGAACAAGAGCTAAAACAATTGAGGATCATACCACAAATATTACTAATGTAAGTAATCTAGTTTTAGCAGTTGCTGCTGCTGGAGAGCAAAGTTCCCGTCTGCTCCCAAGGTCTGAGTGGAAAGATGCAAGTTCTCCTACAACAGTGGGGGGTAAGATTAATGTGAAAAGGCGTTCTAGAGATGCACAAAAACTTTTAAGAGAAGCAGAAAAAGGTCTTAATAGAAAGCTAATTTCAGAGGGCAAAGCAGATATTTATGTGAAAGAGGTACAAACCGCAAGAAATAATATTGTTCCTTTATATAGGGAGACAGTGGAACAAGCTATAGAAACTTTTGCAGGTTGGAGTGATTTGGAGGGTCAAGGTGAGAGTAAGATAGCCCAAGCTCAAACTCCTACGGAGAAGGTAATAGCAGGAATTTTAGCTGTAGTAAATACTACTCCTATTTTCTTTGATAGTGAAACGATTTCAGAGGGCAGGGCTGGAGTTTATTATCCTGATACTCCCGGATATATTTATATAAACAGATTAGTAGGTTTTGATAAGATGGTGGAGGTAGCTCTTCATGAGTATATACATAGTCTCCATGAATCCCATCCTCGCCAGTATGATCGTATATTTGATATAATGTGGGAGGAAGGTGCTGCGGATATTCCTAAGTATGCTTATTCAGAAGTAGATCCTACTTTACCTGAAGTATTTGCTCGAGAAGAACAAGTTGCTGAAAATATCAGCAATTTTCTTGGTGAAGGTTTACAGGTTTATGATCCTAAAAGTAAGAAGAATGTAGATACTAATCATGCAGTGATGTTGAAGAATTTTATAGATCCTGAAGATCCTATTACACTTGAAGCTCCGGGTAGGACATTTTTAAGGGCAATTTTAACTGGAGATGTTAGTCAGTTAGATCTTATACGCGGTAAATTTAGTTTCTATGAAGCTGCGGCAGTAAAACAGAAAAGGCATTTTTTTACTTTAGCATCTATAGAAAGAGAGATAAAAGACTATGGTCAAAAGATACAAGTAGTAAAAGTGCTGCATGAGATACATGATGCAGCTGTCCCAAAGGGAAAGCTCATACAACATAAAGCAGCAACAGGAAAAGTAAGCGATATTTACTTAAGACCGAAACCTAAAAAGGTGCTTACTCGACGGGTCAATGAAGACGGCACAGTTACTATAAGCATGAGCCTTGTGGGAGGTCTTGAAGTTCTTACTCCTAAAGCTGTTAAATCTATTGTTAAGATATTGGAAATAACTCGTAGAAGGATGCAGAGTGGACATGTACCTTTCCGAATGTTGACAGATATTTTATTCATGAGAAGTACTAACCTTGTCCGAAAATATGGAGGAGAAGCAGGGAAGCAGTGGGCTGATTCTGTAATGAGGTTAGCTACTCATATTGATCGTGTAGTAGCTGGATATGTTGAGGATACTAAGGGTTATTATAATAAGTTAAAGGCTGTGTCTGGTCGTAACTCTACAGAGGATGTGAAGAGAGCTACTAAGCTCATGAACCAGCGTATTTCTTTTGAAGACTTAGTAAGCCAAGTAGGAAAGAGAAGAGCTGAGGCTATTAAAGAATTAGCGACTAGGCTTGCTGCAATTGAAAATACGTTACTTGATGTTGCAACAAAGCTAGGAATTAAAAGGAGGGTGAGAGGGAAGATGGTAGTGCAGAGGCGTGGAGGTAAGCCTTATCCTCAGATACCTAATGCTGAGGGAAAGCTGAATCTGGCAGCGGCAGCAAATATGATAGGAAAAAATGGAGAAATAGGAGAAATCCATCCTAAGGTAAAACAAGGTATAGATGAGATCTTATTCTCAAATCCAAATATTGATTATAATGCGATGACTCCTGAACAGCAACAGGAAGCCTTTAATACAGTTCTTAATGAGTTGGCTGAGGCTCACAAGGATTGGGAAAGCTCGATAGCTAATGAGGGATACTTTACTAGAACTAGAGTAGAGCTTCCTGAATCTTGGGTAGAATGGGATCCTCGAAAGACTCTAGCGGATCACTATCAGAGTTCTGTTAGGTATCTTGCAGCTGTAAGAGAGTGGGGATGGCTAGAAACAGTAAATGAAAGAACAGGAAAAGTTATTAAAGTAGTAGATCTCACCTTTAAGAGGCTTCATGCTATTTTCCGGGAAATAGGAAATGCAGCAGGAGATAGAGCTTTTGGAGAAATGGTCAAAAACTATCATATGTACGAGTTTGGTGTCCGAGGTAGGGTACTAGGTTGGAGTGCTCAACTAGCTGGTAAGGTGAGTGTGTATGAGAGTTTAACTAAACTTGGACTTTCTCCTCTATCTGTGCTTAGGAATATGGGACAGAGAGTTATTGAAACTTCTATGTTCCCTATAAGTGTGCAGTTAAAGGCTATGATACTGTATCCTCCATTCATCAATCAATGGTTTGCAGCTGGAAGAAGGTTAAGGTTAGAGGCAGTGAAGGCTGGAGCTGTTACTAGTAGGTCTGCTATTGGAGAGAATCCATTAGCTGATTTACTGATCACTGATACACTTTTGGGGAGAGTTAGTGACGTAGCTCTAGGCCCGTTTATGATGGCAGAAAGAGGGAATCAAGTTTATGCTGCTACAGTAGCTAGGTTTGCTCTGGAGAGGGATATAAAGAGACTGCTAAAGATAAGTGAACAGCCTAGGCTCCGCAATCTTATAGAAGGTGCTTTACAATTAACTGTTAATGAGAAAGGGACTCTTGAGCGAAGATGGGGAAATTTGCTAGAGGGTCATGGTGAAACCTTAATAAATAAGGTACTTTCAGGTGAGCGATTAACTCCAGTTGAGATGAAAACAGTTCTATGGTCTGTAGCTCATAATACTCAGTTTGCATTGTCCATGACAAATAAACGTATTTGGTGGCCAACACATCCTTGGGCTAGAGTTATGGCGAAGTTCAAACCATTTATATTTGAGCATACGTTCTTTGGATGGAAGTATGTTGTGAAGGAAGCTGCTAAAGCAAACTTTGCTCCTCTAGTCAAGTTCACCTTCTTTACCCTTCTCATGGGAGAACTTTGGAATATCTTCCGAGATGAACTGCGAGGTAAAGAAGAAGCCTTTTATAGAATACTCTTACCTAAAGATTGGAAAAGAGCGCGACCTGATAAGAGGAATGTGAGAGATGTTGTTATGACTCTCATGGGCGATTTCTTTGACGGCGGTGGAATAGGTATACTTTTTGATCTCAACTATGGTCTTATGAATACTATTGGAGGCCCAACTTTCGGGACAATTATGAATTTATTCCATGGTGTTGGAGACTTAGTGGGCTCCAGAGATGCCTTGATAACTATACTTGATGCAATGAAGAAAGAAATTCCTTTCTCCAAAGATCTAACAGCGACGATTAGAAAGTTTGATGATGAAAATAGTATCTTGGTAGAGTCTCAAAAATGGCAGGGAAGGGCTTGGCATTATAAAAAGAAGCGAGACAGTTTAAAGAAAGGTAAAGTAGGTCGAGTGGGAGATATAGTTAGAGATGCTCTATCTCCCACGCAGTACTCTGTTGGGGAGAATACTCTCTTGTACAAGTATGCTGCTGAGGAAATTTTAGTTGGAGATACTGAAACTGCAGAAGATCACTTTGTGAATATATTTGATAAGTATGATCGTGCTGCTACAAAGGAACTTCGAAGAGAAGTGTTAGAGTCTAACTTAGCTGGAGTTGCAGCCTCTAAACGGAATAGGTCTCCCCTAGGCCCAGTGCCTGCGGAGAAGAGAGAAGATTTCCTGAAACCTTTTGCTGAGAAAGATCAAAGGAGAGCTGCTGAGCTTCAAGGAATATATAATGCTAAGTATGATGAAACTTACATTAAGGCTTTTAAGAAAGTGATTCCTAAGTTTAAAACCTTTGGAGATGATCGTGTAAATCTAAAGATGAAGGTATATAGAGCTGTTAAAGAACTGTCAAATGTAGATACTCCTCGGCTTAAAAAGGTAGAGTTACATAGTTATCTTAAGACTCTTGGAGTGAGACAGGAAGATATAGGAGCTTGGATAACTGCTGATCCTAAGGCTATTACTTATAAGAAAATTGATCCAGTAGACGCGAAAACGAAGCAAATGTGGAAGAGGATAACGGGTCGTACAGATGTTAGATATATTACAGCTATAAAAACATTTAAAGATTTAGAGGAATAATTATGAGAGTTTATATTAGTTCAAAAGATGGGTCACTAGCACCACTTAAGAGAAGAGTTGAGCTTGAGGGGGATGAACTCTCCAGCCTCCGCGGAGCAGATGTTATACTGGAAGGGGCGGCTTGGGATGAAATACCTGCACAGGCTTTGAAAGCATTTGACATGGATGTCAATGCCTCATTGCCTGTGCGGTGGATTGCAGTTAGACAGTTCTCAGAAGAATTTGGGAACCAAACTGTGTTAGGTATCCCCTTTGATAGGTTAATGAATGATGACCTTGGACCATCTATATCAGCAGGACTAGCAACTAAGTTCGTACAGTCTGAGTTCCTTGATAAACAATTTGCAAAAACGCGGAATCTTTTCGATGCTCAAAAGTTTAATGGATACATCACTATATCATTTAATAAGGCTGATCCAGTCAAGGTCGAAACAGGTATACCTTATAATGGTATTTATAATCTGTTGGAAGGTACTGACGGTACTGTTGCAGAGTTCCTTCAAAGTCCCCCTAGACTTTATGAGAGTTGGGTAGGGAACCTTCTGGTGTCTCGAGCACCATATCCCTATGCTACTGAGAATGGTAGAGTTCGTCTAAAGGGTCTTTCCCAGTCAGTGGAACGTCATTTCTGGGCATATCCTTTTGAGGAGGTGGGGAAGAAAACTTATGCTCAGACAGGGACTCGAGTAGGGATTGCAACAGCTTGGAGTCGGGATAATCTACGTGAAGTCGGGCAAAGATTATATGTAACTTGTAATGCAGTTCATGTTCCTGATCGTCAGTATCGCACTGACTTTTACTGGCACGTCTGTAAGAGGTATGCTGAGGTTCGGGATCTGGGGATTCTATAGGATTATATCCATTCATACTGAGTGTTTCTTCCACTGAGGTTAACTCGAATCTTACTCTCCATCTCCAGAGTTGCTAATACATCACGCATTTCCTTCGCATCCATTCGATGAGAAACTTTCCTAAGTAGATCAGATTGAGTAATACTCTTGTGCTCTTGGATGATCTCAGCTATATCAATCGAAGCCATTCCCTTGTCCGTAGCGGTGACTAGTCGAAGGACTCGGATTAGATCTTCCTCGGTTTTCTTGAGGATACTATAAGCTCCGGTGATGTGGCTCTCATTAATAACTAAAGTATCCCCTTCTACACAGGAAAGTACCATCGCAATTTTTAGTAAGTGCTTATCCCTTCTCCCCGCATAGCCCTGAGATATTTTCGAGTGATAGAGTTCTGAGGAACCGTGAAAGGATTTGTATTCCTCCTCATGTAACTTCTTTGCATCTGGAGTTAGAGTGAAAGCTCCATGAATTAGGGTTAGCTTCTGAAGTTCCTTCACAAGATCCTCTCTAAGTTTCCTTTTCTCTGGCCCGAACTCTATCCAAGCTATGGGGTCAGGCTTCCTATCCACGTATACTAGAATCATCCGGCTGGTTAAGCCTCCCCCGATTGCACTGGCAGGCATGGACTCCTTGAACCAGTCGAGAGTAGATGCCCCTAGTATCCCGCACCAGACATTACTAATCCTCTCAATCCCCCTCGCTTTAGTTCTGTACTCAAATACATCGTCGCAATCGTATAGGTCCGTGACCATTACACCTAATCCTTGGTCGTAGGATCGGCGGTTGAGGAAACTACTAAACTCACCTGCTATTATAAAGCCTTGATTCACCTCAGCATCTAGCTTCTTCTCAGGATCCGGGCGAGGAACCCTCATGTATTCAATCAGGGCTTCAGGTGTAATCTTCTGACGTATCAAATTAAGTGGAGGTTCTACCTTCGACAGCATCCTCGCGACCTCGTTTATTGCTGTAGATTTGTGAAGGTATCCTGATCCGGCTAGGAGTAGGACATAAAAATTCGGGAATAGAACATAAGCTCCTTGATCTAGCCAGACATTTCTTCCAAGCGCACAACTCACTCCAGAGATTGAACTCCATAAAGAGAACTCTTGGGGTATCTCTGTTTCCTCTTGCAGTTTAAGGTATCCTAAAAGGAAGTTCATCCTACTATCTCCTGATCATACCAGTTAGGTCCGACAGAAATATCCGCAGGAATCTTGAGAGGAATCTCGGTGGTATTCATCTTCACCGGATACTCCATCAAATTCCTAATCTTTTTAAGAGCCCTGTCCAAGTTTCCTTCAGGGCAGTAAAAGCAGATCTCATCGTGTACCTGCATGATAGGATAGGCCTCATCCTCTTCCAGTACGGCTTCGGAAAGAAAGATTGCTCGGTTGATGATATCCGCCACCATTGCTTGTGGAATGAAGCTGTACGCGGATCTATAGAGAGACTCGTCGAGCCGGTTGAAGAATAATCTTCTCCTTCCCATCGGTGTTGTGAGGATGCGGCTTTTATGTAGTTCCAGTTTAATACTTTCCCACCATTCACCCACTTCGGGAATCGCTTCTCGATATCTTCCAATAACCATTTTAGCGTTCTGGTAAGAGATTCCGAAAGTCGTCGCAGCTGTACGAGGTCCGAGTCCATAATTTCCTCCGTGGACTCCAACCTTCGAAAGCTGTCGTTGAGCAGGAGTAATTTCTGCTGGATCTCTTCCGTAGATAAGACTACCCGCCCACCGGTGAATGTCAAAGTCTTCTTCATTTGTAAACCTTTCTATAAGTTGTGGTATAGGGGCTACCCAAGCTACACAACGTGCTTCGGCTTGGCTCAGATCTGCCTTAATAAATACATGGTTGGGTGCGGCCTTAAACATCTTTCGGATTGGAGACTTAGGAATCTGTTGTAGGTTTCCTCCAAGTCCAAAGATAGTTTTACTACTCGAGATCCGTCCCGTGACTGTCCCGGTAGCGTGGTAGGACGTGACCATCTTTCCATCGTCTGTAAGTTTAGAGGTTAAGAAGGTGGAGAGTAATTTAGTATGTTCCCTGTAGCTCAGGCAAACATCGAGAAGTTTATGAGTTACCGGATTTTTGGTCCGACCCTTTAGCTTGACCATAGCCTTCTCATCTACAGTCTTCCTCCCTGTGGATCGATTAACTACTGGAGGTATCTTTAGTTCATTGTAGAAGTACTCCTGCATTTGCTTAGAGCTAGCGGGGTTAAGAGGTTTACCTGCTAATTCTGAAATCTCTTCCTTAGATTTCTCAATAGCTAGTTCTGTTTCGCCAACTAGATTTGACCGCAGTTTCAGGTCAACATTAATTCCCCTATTCGCTACCCTAGTCAATGACATCATGACAGGCTGGGCATGATTCTCGTAGAACTCTAGCTGTTCTGCCTCTATAAGCTCCTCAGTGATTCCGCGGAAGGATTCAAAAGTTGCGACGACATCCCAGCAGTTGTACTTCCAGTTTGACAGGTCGCTAGAGGAGTTATGGTCATGGGAGTAGTGGGGATTATCGGTATAGATGCTGTTGAGAAAGTCTAGAGATTTGGGTAGCTCACTGTACAGGCAGTGGAAGGCTACAAGAGTATCCATTTGGAGTCCGTAGATCTTGAATCCAAAATCGCGGGCAAGTATAGTGCTGTCGAAAGGAAAGTTCTGGGCTACTTTTCTGATACTAGGATCCTCGAAGATCTGTCCTAGCAGGTTAATTATCTCTTGCTCCTGCTTCTCGGTCCAGTGGCTAGTGAAGTTGGAACTTCCTAAAGAGATGATGGAGGAGCCAGGCTTACTTCTACTTTTCGCGGAGGCAAACGGGATACATATAGCGAGTTCCTTCGACCATGCAAAGCCGAGACATCTAACGTGTGAACCTATAGTCTCAATATCAAAGGCGATAGTTTTCTTATTAGCCTTGATGAATTGGAGAGTATCCATCACTGTAATGAAGCTGGGGTCAGTTATAAAGTTCTTCGCAGGGACTTCTAGTTTAGGGGATTTGGAGTGCCTTATAGCTTTCCTCAAGTCCATCTCTACAATAGCCCGATGATGATACTGTCTTAGGACATACGCGGGGTGATAAGTTGGAAGAACCTTGGCGCAGTTGATTCCGGGAAGTAGCGTCCCGCGATAAGCATCGATACTTCTCTTACCTGTAAGGGCGCGGAGAGCCTCCCCTCCTAAGGCTATGATGATATTCGGATTCTTCTCCTTTACTTCCTCCCTTAACTTTACCCATGCTAGTTCTAGTTCCTTTGTTGGTTTAGTCCTACGGTGGTCGTAGTAGAACTCTTCGAAGTTATTTCCGCTCGGCCTAGTCTTGACAACATTCGTAATATAACATTCATTCCTCGCGATTCCTACTGAGGCTAAGATATCATTGAACAATCGTCCCGATGATCCTACGAAGGGTCGTCCTTGAACCTCCTCTTCCTTACCCGGAGCCTCGCCTACAATAACTACTCTAGGCTCTAGAGGCCCAATACCAGGAACTATCTTACTAGCGTAGTTATCTTCAACATTTAGCATGACGATTCCTTTCAGTCATTTAACTTTTCTAGTAAAAGGATTAGTCTTTTTCTCCTTGTATTCGCTGCTGCGCCCGATGGAAGTGACCCGGATCAACCTCGATACCTATTGCCCTCCGACCTTCAGCCTTAGCTGCAATTAGAGTTGCACCAGATCCGGCAAAGGGATCGAGTACAACATCCCCGAGGTTACTGCTTTGAGTTATAAGGAACCTGAGAAGATCCTGAGGCTTCTCGAAGGGATGCTCCCGACTAGTTGTAGAGACTGGAGGGAACTCTAAGATTTCCTTTGCAGCCTTAGCAAGTCTTTTCTCTTTTGGAGGCTTATACCCATAGATTAAGGGCTCGCTGCATTTGGTATAGCTGTATCCCCGGAATGGAGTAGTGGTCCGTCCCTTACTCCAGATCAGGGGACTAGGATTTATTTCTAATTTATTCTTATTAAGTTCCTTCTTCCAGATGTCATATTTATCTAGGAAGAGGAAGATGTAGAAGTGAGCAGAGGGTTTAAGGATTCTAGCCAGCTCCTTACATATTCCTTCTGCTATAGTTTTCACATACTTGGTATCAGCATTGTCGAAGTCCTTTAGGGTTTTAGCATATGGTTGGGAGATTAAGCTGGAAGATTCTCGAAGTTCCTCCTCAATAATTTCGGAGCCATATGGAGGATCAGCTATTACTAAGTCAATGGATTCGGAGGGAATGGTCTGTAATAGTTTACAGCTGTCCCCGAACATTAGAGTTTCAGATAGCTCCAACTGTCCTAAGCTAGCCATAGCTTCTAGACGTTCCTCCTCCTCTTTCCTATCTATCATCTTAGCCGCTATGGTCATCGGTAGGTTCTTGACAATCGAGGCTAGGTCTGGACGTTCCTTGAGCTTCTTTGCGAGCCGAACTTGGGTGTAAGCTGTGTTGGGAGATACCCCAACCAATTCCGCGGTCTTGGTGGTATTCCATCCTTCTTGAGAATCTCCCTGCAACTTCTCCCCGTACAACTTCCTCTTCACCTCATCAATCTGTCTTAACAATTCTATCTGCTCAGGCCATTCCAGATCTTCCCTTTGCAGGTTCTCCTCCAGCTCAACCTCTTTGTCCTGAAGGGGATCAAGATCCTTCCGAAGGATACAGGGAACTTCGGCGAGTCCAGCTATTAACGAAGCTCGGTATCGTCTCTCCCCTGCTACGAGGAAGTATTCATTCTCGGATTCTCCGGGAGTGACTGTAAGAGGGTGTAGGATTCCATACTTCTTTATAGACTCAGCTAGTTGAGTAACCTTACCGAAGGTCTTTCTACCTCGCCCTTCTCTTACCTTGATATTCTTAATTGAAACAGAAAAACTATTGCTCATTAGAATCACTCCCTTTTACATACTCATCTACCAGAAGTTCTTTAAGGTTTTCGTACAAACATTCTCTCAGATCACTCATGAAGTTTTTCAACTCTTCATAGGTAGGAGCCTTTATCATTCTGCCATCATAGATTTGCTGCCCGCAGGTTGGACAGACATTATCATACATCTCTTTCCCCTTCGGATCTATTACTACTCTCTTTGAGGGCATTCCTTGGGATACATGGCTGAAAACTACTCCCTCCGGTTCTAGAGAAATGATCTTGTGACACAGTTCTCGCAGTTCAAGTTCGTGCATCATGACTGGGCTCCTTTAAAATTGCGGGATAAAAACCTCCCGTAGGATTTTACTCCTACAGGAGGTAGACGGAAAAAGTCCTAGTCCAAAAGAGTCTAGAATAAGAAATCCTTAATACTAGCCATCAGTGTCCCATTGACATTTCGATGGTTGATTAAGACTCGACAAGTCAATCCTTTGAGATCGTCCGTGTCGATACTGGTTCCTGAAGGCTCAATGCCACAAGACTTCGACAATCTCTTAAGTCCAACTTGCCCATCCTTGGTATCTACTCGCCATAGTCGACCAAAAACTATTCGACCTAGGACATCTCCGGGCTCCGTGATGCGGAACCCTAGGTTTAAATCAACTCCTCCCTTGGCATTGTTTACTACATCCGCAGAGATTAACTCTGCAGTGTATTCGCCCTCAGGAATCACAGGGATCTCTTCTGGAACTTCATTCCAATTAGCTTCAATTACTGGCATTTGCTTTTTTCCTTTCTTGTGTAATAAGCGTATGCAAGGACTAAGACTTTCCGTTGAACTCGTATCCTGTTTTCTTCAGCAACTCTACCATCCCGAGATTTGCATTCAGATTATTATCTAAGTTCGCCCTTGATCGAGTGCGAATAGCTTCGGTAGACTTGGTCTGAATAAGATGCTCGTACCTCCCACCTCCTACACCACGGACACTCATGTGCCAGAACTCATCGAACAGGGCAGGGATTTTCGCGGGAAGATTCTTCCCCGGAATACCGATCTGGATAATATCCCTGTCGTCAATGGTACTAACGTGCTCGTGTGCTAGGAGGATAGTGACGCACGGCAATGCACGGAGCATAAGTATCACCTCCTCTGTTTCAATAAAGGCTAGTTGGTAGTCCTGAATCTGTGGCCTCTTACCCATCCTTCCATTATTATAGAGGACCATTCTCATTGCACTATCCACTAGCATGGTTAAGCTGTCAAGACAGATAGCCTTGAACTCCCACTGTCCCTGTTGGGCCTTGTTACTAATATCGAGGATAGCTCTCTTAGCTTTCTGAAAGCTGTCCGGCTTATTCACCTTGGTATCAGTAAGGGTGATTGCATCTATCGACATCCTATCTTCTTTAAACTTATCCTCTAGCTTAAAGCAGGTTCCTAGTCCATCGTCTAGGTCAATGACCTGCAAGTGTTTCCCTAGTGTGGTGGCTAGAGCTGTCTTTCCCGAGCCTGCCGGCCCGTAGATTAGGATCTTAGGAGGTCGTGCTTCTCGGTCACTTAACTTTGGCATTTTTATTTTCCTCCAATATAAGGATTAAATCGTCGATAACATATTGAACTTCTTCTTCATTAATTTCCCAGTAAACTGTTCGCTCAAACTTTGACCTCGTAATAAATCCCCCCTTATTTTTTAGTATAGAGAGATGAAATCTCATCAGTCTATCCGTTACTCCTACAGAAGAAGCAAGGAATCCTGTAGACAAAGGTTCTCCATATCTAGCCATTATCATTATGGTATCATATCTAAGATAATGACTAAGAGCATAATACTTTCTAACTCTATCAGGTGTTGTCAGTCTTTCCATCTTTGTTCTCCGTAGTTAGAGGTGTGAATCCTACAGCTATGTTGAAGGGTCTGTGATTCCTGACGACAAATAGATCCTTGTAGTTAGTCCAGTCCTCTCCTAAGTGGCAGAGGTTTTTGTAGTCACAGAAATATCCCGGCATCCCGAACTGAGGATATGGATAGCAGCCACTGAAGTCTGTGGGAAAGTTCTCCTGCTCCTCCATCTTTAGTATCATACCTCCAACATACTGCGCCCACTTGACAAAGCTCTCTAGCTGATGGTTGTGTACATAAACGGGCTGGATCTGTACTAGAGTTCTAGTTGCAGATACGAGTAGAGCTTCAATGAATGTCCCCCTTGCTGATGCTTCCATTGTCTTAATAGCTAGGGTGTAGGCTAGGACTTGAGGGGAACCCTCGAAGCCTTCTAGGTATCGAGAGGAAACCTCGGAGGCTGTCTTAATCTCTAAGGCCCAGAGTTCCCCGGTATCCTTGTGCCGTACCATAGCGTCGATACGGCCTACCAAAGGGATGGGTAGTCCAATGTCAATTGCGAAGGCTACCTCATAGTCTGATACATTGTCATCTAGATTAATGCTGCTAGATGGCGGGGGGAGAAGTTCGTATATAGAAGGACTTACACAGTGAGTTCGATAAACCTCGGTAAGCATCAGGATTGCCCGAAGTCTATTCCGAGATTTATATGCACGGTTCTTTGGATCTTCCAAGGACTTGTCCCACACACTGTCGAAGGCTGCTACTCCTGCCTCTAGTCCTTGGGTAATAACTAGAGGAAATGCCTTATGGATGGCAGTACCAAATGACAGCGCGGGATGCTCGAACTCCTTAGATAGTCCACAATTCTTGTAGAAGAATCTTCGGGGACATCTACTGAAGTCTAAGAGAGAAGATACACTAAGCCACTCTCTCTTTCTATAATGCTCGAATCCTATCATTCTGGTTCCTTTCCGACTTCTTGAAGTCTCTTGATAGCGTGGCTCATTGCTTGCTTTGCTTTTGTTGGGCTGATCTCTAGTTGCTTTGAGGTTTCATAGATAGATTTTCCTTCGTAAAAGTGATAGTATATTACTTGTTTCTCTAGCACAGCTAGATTAGCTTTCTTAACCAGATCATCTATAATCAATTGATCTGACTCAATTTCTTTCATGACAGGTTTAATGTTTCGTATAGCATCCCGATGTCGTTGTTCATTCCTAATCGCATTGAGACACCGCTGTAGTATGAATACTCGACTAGGAGCTTGGTTGATCTTCTGCATAGATTCGAGCCAAATGTCTTGGACAAGAGATTCCCTATCTATATAAGTGGGAGTGAATTGAGCTACTAGATATGTTATCCTAGACAGATCTTTTTCCGTGCTCATGCTAGATTCCTTTCAGAGCTTTGAGCATATTTTCCATCAACTTCTTAGAAGGTGTGATACCTTTTTTCTCAAACTTAGCATCGAGAGAATCCGCAGCCTTGGACGATTTACTCGAGGCTCTGCTTGACTTAGCTTTCCGATCTTTGTATAGTACACTCGTGGATCTAACACGTCCTAGGATTTCCGGGGTAGAATGACGGCTGGAGTACGGAACAAGGTTCGGCTCCACAACTGGCTGAAGCTCTTTCCATTCCGCATCTTTCATGTCTAGAGTTTCATTCTCCCAATAATCGGTTGATCCGTTAGAGAGATCTATAACTTCCACCCAATGTTTTCTCCTCCTTACTTGGATATAGTTTCCATGTCTTAGCATTTTTGTGTTTCCTTATTCGTTCATCTCTAATCATAGACTTCTTGATAAACTTCAGATGATTTATCGCACGAGATAGTAGGAGGATAGAGTCAGTGAAGTCTTCCTGCTCTGTCTTACCCCACATCGTCTTATATATCTTCTCATAACTGTATCGAAACTTCCTAGCCTTAGCCCAGACTTGCTCCACAAATTCGTAGAACTTAAATGGGGTGAAGTTCACATCCTCTACCCAATCGTCATTATTATTCATTGTCTACTCCTTTCTCAAACAATATAACGAAGTATAAACGCGATCAAAAAGGTTAATCCTATAAGGGTAAAGAAGAATACTACTGACTGCAATACAGTTAGATAGGGTTCTCTCGTATTTTTGAATTTAACCTGATTCATTTTCCCCTCTCTTTCAGTACCTTCTGGATCTTACTTGAGAAGGTCCAGATGATGAGAATAGCTAATGCTCCGTATCGGATGGTCAGTCCTTGGGAGTTGAAGTTAATGATGTGGAAAGATATAAATTCTCCTATTATATTTCCAGAGTTAGAAAAGAACGATAGTACTGACATGAGAACAAAGATGGTCTTCACAACGAGTCTCCTTAGTTGTCCCGACTACAAGTCGAGGTAGTTGAAAAACCCTCCGGGAGTTTTACCTCCCGGAAGGCGGAGAGTAGAGGTGGTGGAGACCAATCCGCACCTCTACTTCGAAGGAAGACTATTCCTCGTCGGGGTCTGTGGTCGTAGCGAGTGGCTTCTGGGCTGCCATTCGAGCTTCGATCTCTTTCATCTTTTCCTCGATCAAAGCTGCGATAGCTGTGGGATCACCAGCACTCTCTTGAAGGCCTGCCAGATTGGTTTCAAGCAGCTCGTTTAGAGCCATCTCTTTCAGCTTGCCCTTCGAAACTGTAGCTGTAGCCTCTTGGCGAGCTTGGTTCTTCTTCTTAGTGGAGTGCTGAGTGTTGACTAAGGACAGAACTTCCGAGTCCCCGAGATTTTCTCGAGCTTCGTCAATTGACTCAAACTCCTCAACCATCACTGTCGCCACAATAGTACCACCGCTCTTGACCTCACACATTTCCGTTTTCATATTTTGCTCCTTATGAAACGGGGTTAACCGGACTACACGTCCGAGATTTATACACTATAAACTCTTCTTAAAAACTTCCTGCGCCTTCTTCACCAGCATCTCTAGCTCGTCCCAGAATATACTCATAGGTCTATGCTCTGGTGGCATGGATCGATAGTCTTCTACGTGCATAACGATCCGAGGATCAGGGCCATCACAGAATACACGGACCACCCGTACTCCCCTGTCATTACGGGTCTGCCGGTACTCGATGCCGGTGGGTAGAACATTAGTCTGCCATTCCATCTTCAGGCTCCTCATCTGAGTGTTCCCAAGTTTTAAGAGTGGGATTCCAGACGTATCCCCATTCAGCCATTTCCTTGTGGTCTGGGTCATTACACTTACATGTCCCGTCTGGACGGTAGTGAGTAGGCATTATGATACAGTATGGACACTTTAACATATCAGTCTGCTTTAGATACCTGATGTTACTTACTGTCCCATCACTGCTCATTGTACTAAATTGAATGTCTTCCATTGGAAAGTGTTCAAGCTTCATTTTTGGTCTCCTTAAAATGCCCAGATAAACTGGTCTCGTATTATTATTTCCTCGCCATTTACTTTGATCCAAACTCGGCCCAGACCATCTGAGCCCTCGATAGGGAATTGCTTCCCGTGTAGCTCTCGGACTTTCCTAGTCCACTCGTGGGGGAGTGTCACTATATCATCCTTGATCAGGACAAAGCAGTGCTTGAGTCTATCGTGCCTGATTTCTCGTGCCTCCTTCCCGGCACGCTTACCCAAGCTCTTTTGAAATCTCTTCACTGTATCTTTCTGCTTCTTCTTGTATGCCCGATTTAACCTGCTTAGGGTTTCGAACTCCCCTAGCTTCTCCCTAGTTCCTTCTAAGTATTTAGAATCTTTATTAGTTTGCACGTTTCAGCTCATCTTTCAAGAATTGCACTACTAATTCCTCCTGCAATTCGGGGGAGTATTCTGCTAGAGCATATCCTGAGATGAAGATAGCTTTCAGAATACTTATGTGTGTTTGAGTAAACTCAAGGCCTTTTCCCAGCACCATTGCCGGCACCACAATTTCCGCATACTTCTTAGCTAGATCGGATGTATTTGTCTCTTTTTCTTCTGGCTCATCTCCATTCAGATGCCAGTTAGTATAGTCTTCTTTATCGCTGCTCATTACTATTACCTCTCATTTTACTAGATTGGTTAAATGACGTTACCTTAATCTGTTTAACTAGGTTACTGTATACTGCAAGCTCTGCTAGTTCGCTGAGCAGGAAGCAGTCAGGGCATAGCTTTATACCCCGAACTGTCCTCCTTCCACATCTAAGACAATTCTTATTCATCATCCCATTCACCTTCAACTGCTTCATCATCCCAGAATATCCAGTCATTTTCGGGCAGACGATAAGTACATTCCTTGATGAATAGATCAGGATTGAACTTACCTCCATTACACTCCAGTGCTTGAGCTATTCCATCTACTATTATATTCCACACTTCCTCCGCGATCCTATTCGACTCTCTAACATACTTAGGATCATCTAAGTTCCTCTTTTGGTGCGGATACTCCCAATGGTATTCGTCCCTGATCGGGCGGAGATCCTTAAATGCACTGATTAAGGCTTTCTCAAGTGTGGTGAAGTTAAGATTCGGCATTATTGGTCTCCTTTTTCTATGAGGTAAAATCCCCGAGGCCAAGCTAACTAGACTCGACCCCGGGGACGGGATTGGTGCTACACTATATTTCCTAGGATTAAACAGCTGACCACTGTTTTAGTTTCACAATGCTCGCACCAGCCTTTGTCCTGATCTGGTTCAACCACTGTGTAGTACGTGCAATTCTCATTCGAGCATATGCCTAGAGGCTCATCGTAGGTGGCTTCTTCAAGCAGTCTATATACTGTCTCTGACAAGTTGTCCTCATCACCGCTTCCCATCTCTTGAAGTGCTAGTTCTTTTAGCTTCGCAGCTTTTACTTTTCTGGTCAGTTCCATTCGAGGTCTCCTTGTTTTCTCTAATTGTTTTTTCACTTGCCACTCCGCAGCTTTTCTAATCTGCGGATCACTGTAGTCAATTGTCATTGGTGGTCTCCATTACCCTCAAATGTTTTTTCAGCCATTTGGCGGAGAGGGCGTACCGTCCAAAGGTTACCCATTGTAACCGACCCCGGCCGCCTTGTCAAGTTAGGGTTTTGTTCGGGTAAAGTTATCCACATTGCTCCAAGGCTTATTCTCACAATTTATCGCTCTTGAAGATATCCTCTAACATTTCGCGGGAGCTTTTCCCTCCCTTACTTGCTGTGTTGTCCAGATCCATAACCTCCTGATGCTTACGAGCCTTGTCCAGTTCACCAGCCTTTACTCTAGTCACCGGCCTTGAGCTATCCAGATCCTTCTTTGCCTTATCTTCTACCTGATGCTTGATCATTAGGAAGTAGTCTAGTGGCTTCTCTCCAACTCCTAGTAATAGGTTGTTGCTACGACAATCAAGGGTGAAACCGGAGTTGAACTTGACCACTGGCATAGCTGTTATCCTTGTCGCAATCTCATCGTTGGTCAAGTGCCATAGCTCGTCAATTCCGGCGGAGCCGAAGGCTATCAGCCTATGCAGATATATCTGATACTTCTTCCCACTACTTAGTTCTATCCTACTCCGTGCCATCGGACCAGCAGGGAACCTATGTATATACCATCGTATCTCCTGCCCATTTCTCTCAGCTACCAATGGGAGTATATCCTCATCAACCCAAGCATACGTCACTATACCCTTCCCCTTCCACAATGGAAGTCTCTCACATTCTCTTGGAGCTTCATCGTTTGTCATTTTACTTCCCCGGTAATATCTAAAGTTCTATCGATCTAAACATCTACCACTTAGTACCCCACTATCCATATCTACTCATACAACTATCTCACTATATCTAAGCTCTAGTCTTTTTTTTTTTTTTTTTTTTTTTTTTTTATTTTTTTTT
>VTLG01009334.1_pt1 | contig 41646 bp, 70 predicted proteins | sample 4694571 | NCBI WGS metagenome assembly VTLG01 (sample SAMN12604809, study PRJNA352737) | marine metagenome | biome: ENVO:00000447; feature: ENVO:00000209|ENVO:00000569|ENVO:01000036; material: ENVO:00002151; isolation source: viral sequences binned using virsorter ...
TTCATAATTGTTCTTATAGAGCTTGGTAGCGTTACGTTTTTCATTGTTTCTCCTTTATTTTTCTTTATATACCATACATCTATCATGTAAGTAAGCTTCAATCCACCAACATCCGTTGGCTACTTCCTTTATTTTTTTTATATTTCTTTGATGAGTAGTAAGGTTATCTTTCTTAGGTTCACGATTTTTTTTAGAGGTTTTAATTGCACTCTTTCGCCTATCATCAGAAAATTTAGCTAACGTTACTTTTTTCTTTTTGGGTTTTTTCTTGTTCATCATCTTCTCCTATATAACATAAATAAAAAGCATTACATCCACTACAACTTAAATTACTAACAATTCCTTCACCTTCCATACCATAATCCTCATAATCGTGGTCACCGCCCCATATCACCTCACTATTACAATGCCAACATTTCATATTATCTTAACCTTATTTTTGTGACATCATAGCCACGTTTTTTCCAATATATCTTTCTTATCTTTTTTTTAATAGCCGTATCATTCTCGACTCTAGGTCTTAAAAACCAATGACCTTTATGTTCTACTAGGTCTAATTCGGTCCATTGACACACCTCATACTTCTTCTTAGGATATGGTCTAGGATTCGCACAATTCCAAGCTTCATCCAATAATGATGATAATGTCATATAAGCATACACTTCAATTATTACGCTAAATATTATTAACGGACCCATAATTCCTTTCGAGTCTGGGGGACTCACATATTCCTTTGCCTGTTATCTTTTTTACGAGTACTCTTCAGGACTTACAGGACCAGTTGTTGTCCCCCATTTCTCTTTTCGACGAGGTAAACATCACATTTACCTAATTATTGTATTAGCATTTCCCTTAAAATAAACCTTTCAAATGGCGATAGTTCTCTTATTTTTTCTATAAGCTTTGCAAAATTTATAGATGTATCATTCCCACTTTCATAGTAATCACCTATTTCTGCTTCCCAGTGCCTTCTAGATGTCATATCTTTAGATGATATCTTGCTAGGACTAGCTTTTTCTAAATAAAACATCTCTTCATCGCTAAATTTACCCTCTAATAATTTCAAAGATTCTTCTCTTATATAAGGAAAACTTTCAACTGCACGCACGCAACCTGCATGATTTGTCTTATATTTATCTTTGTAATACTCAATAGCATTACTATCTATTCTTAATGTAGTGTTTATTTTCATTGCATTTCCCCTTGTAGATTAGCGTGATAATTTATCATTTATCCTCCTTCTTGGCAAGTTTTTTTTCGTTCTCTTCTTTTTTATCGTTAGTACTGCTCTTAATATGCTCTTCAAACCCCTCTAAATCACCTTTAAACATTATATATTCATTGATAGTGTTCATTGTAAGGTTAACGTGTTGAGCTAGTCTTTGAAATTCATGCACGAGTGCTACGATTCGTTCTTCTGCTCTTTTTATTCTAGACGTTTTTTGTTTTGCCATTATCTTCTCCTTCTTTTATAACTTCTAACATTTTTTCAAAGTGAGGTAAGTTTCCCCAGTCCCACCCTTTGTCTTCGTACTTATCTTTTAAGTCGTTATTAGCTACATCAAGAAAGTCTGATATAAACTCTTTTATTTTCCCCATTTTCTCTCCTTTGTCTTTAGTTTATTAGTTTTTTATTAAAACGATTCATCGCTTCATCTTTCCCTTTTAGTAATTTTTCCATTTTCCACTCTGGGTATCCAATTGCTACTGGCTTACCATGTTTTAATCCTATTTCCTCTTCTATCCACGCCATAGATGTACATATTTCGTCCCATATATCATTATGGTTGTCTATATCTTCTGGAATACAATGCTCCCTATAATCGCAAAGCACGTCCCATATATAGTCTATTGATTCTAGGGTATCAAAGTTTGTTGGCGGTTTTGCTTTAATCTTCTTCATCTCATGTCTCCTCTTTCTGTTCTCATATCTTCTTGTCTTAAGGCTTCTTTATTCATTTCTTCCGTTGTTAGTGGCATTTTAGGTACCTTATGTTCTCCAAAAATACCTATAAATGTTTCTAGGATATCTTCATCACTATCATATTTATATCCATCATAACCACTATATAAGATTTCTATCAAATCATTTCCATTTATATTCTCTGCCTCTGCGGTAGCCACCATTACTCTCATTTGCTCATAATCTGGTATTCTACTCATTTAATCCACCTTTCTCATTACAACCCAATCGCCTATATAAAATACACGATTGATTACTTTGTTATATACTTCGTCGTTTTTCAATTCTCCATCTTCAAATAATTCCGCATCTTCTAAGATTTCATATCTACCTGTATTTAGTTTCGATGTATATTGGTAATCTTTATCGCTCATTTACTTTTCTCCTTTTCTTTTTCTAGTTTCTCTCTAAATGTTTCATACATACTTTCCGCCCACGCCTTAGTATAATCATCACTGCTTTCGGATTTTTTCTTCCAGTACCTTATCATGTCTTTTAAGTATGTAGAATACTTTCTTTTACTCATTTAATTTATACTCCGCATATCTTTCTTTACCTTGTTTGTTAAGGTTGACAATATTCATATCATCTTCGTGTCTCAATGTATGTATAATTGCTCCAAGTCTCATTCCCATATCATTTTTAAGAGCCTCTAAAGGTGTTAGTGTCCTACCAGACTTTAACCATTTTACAACTCTATCCTTTTGTGTTTCTTTTTTCATCTTATCTCCTTTTTAATTGCGAATGCCCTATTGTCTAACTTTGGTTGGTCTTCTTCTCTTACAAAGTATTTACTATGACCAAACTCCTTTAAAAGAACTTTATATCTTTCTTTTCTCTTTTTTATTCCTTCAAATATTAGTTCTGAATTCCTTCTAAATATATCGTAGAATAAATCCCATTGCTCTTGATTCCACCCATTAGGTAGTTTTTTCATCTTGTCTCCTTTGTTTTTGATATTCATAACGTTGCCGTTTATGGACTTTTCTTATTGTTATATGTGTATAGTCATTAACACTAGGATTCTTGCCTAAATGCAAGTCTTTTCGCGTTATATAGTCTATATATTCTGTTGCTCTCACTTTTTCTCCTTGTCTAAAGCATCTAGAGGTCGCATAAGGTCTTGCAGGTCAACCTTCTCTTCATCTCTCATTGCTAGTTTCATTAATGCTATACCAAGAGCATCTTCTAGACTTGTTATTGAGATATCCTTTTCTTTTCTGTCCTCCATCTCTTTCTTTTGATGCTTTGCGACATCTTTAATTACTTTCTTTATTTCTTTATCTATCATCATCTTCTCCTTTTTTTTAGTTTTTTTCGTTTAGATTTACTAACTCTAGAAGCAACTCCTTGATATTCTGCTCCTATAAGTGATGCTACTGCCCACCCATTAGGTGTTGAATTATATTTATTTTTCCAATAATTCATTTTTTTCCAAACACTTGTATTCATCACTCCTCCTCATTAGTTGGGGTAAAGGTTAAATCATTAATATCCATATCATTTTTATCCATATCATCATCTAATTCAGATATTGTTATTAATACATTGCGATTTAATGTTTTACATATAAGATTTTCTAACTCATTAGCCATTTCTTCAAAGTCATAATGCTTTTCACCATCTTCACCTTTATAATAATATATAGGCATTTTTATTGTGTTATGGTTATTTTTTATTTCACTCATTTACAACTCCTTTGTTATTTTAACTGCAATATAGATTACAAAAATATAATACTTAAATGCAAGACATTTCTGTTTTATAGAGGAGAAATAGGTGTTTCTAGCCTTTTCTCCACCATAAATACATAATCTGGTCTAATCTATCCATGCTCTGATTTACTATGTCAAATTCCTCTTTTGATTCCATTAAAGAAGGAGTTGTTTTTGCAATTTCTCTTATTTCATCTTTTGCAAATCTAAATCTATCTAATATTTCTAAGCGTTCTTCTGAGTTCATTTCCTTTCTCCTTATATAAAATCAAATTCTTCTATTATTTCAATACAAGAACATTTTTTTTGTTTATGTGCTTTCTCTCCATCAATATAATTTCCATTGTCATCTATGTAGTCATTTTCTTCACAACATACTACATCTTCATATCTTCTTTTATTATTATCTTCTAGCCATTGATGAGGATTATCTGTTTCTCCACATTTATCCTTGTGACCATTTAAACCATTCCAATATACTTTCATTTCCTTTCTCCTTTTTGCCTCTTAATTCTTTCTTTTTTTAATTCGTCCATCTCTTCTTTATACTCTAGCCAATCGCTATATGATAAATCTCTAAAGCAATCAAGTGGATAGAGCAGATTTTTGCTATTATCTGGCTCATCTAGCATCATTTTTATCTTTTCTTCTGGGACATTATATCCCTCATATATTAGTTCGTATACATCTTCTGGATAACAATCAATTCCCTCATCTAATATATCTTCCATTCCATTATGCTCTAAATCTACATTCCAAATAGCCGTGCCTAATTCTATTTGAATGTACGCTCTTTCTGTTCTTTTCATCTTACTTAGTCTCCCTTTTTATTTTATATTCTTTGTCCATATGATGATTTGGTTGTATAAACTTCACGAAGTTGTTTATCTGTATATTTATAGGTTTTATTAAGTTTCTTTATAAACTTACTCCTATCGGTATACAACAATCTTTTTAAGCCTGATGGGTCATCCCATACCAACAACCATAAGGCATCATCATCTTTATAAGTTATATCTACTATTTTAGTGGTTTTTTGAATACCAAATATATTATTTTTCATTTTACTTGCTCTCCCTTTTTATTTTTCTAATTATACTTTTAATGCTATTATATATTTTACGAGCATTATCATCAACAAATCCATATGAACCATTTATTTTTCGTAAAGCATTTTTTAAGAAATTTATAATTTTATCTACATCGCTTATTATTAAGAAATAAAGATTAGTTCTAACAAAAGTTCCTTTTTGCCTATAAATATCTTTCATTTCAAAAACACCCTTCATATCATCTGGTATTAATATATTTCCTTGTTTATCTCTTTCAAATAATTCAAATACAAATCTATGATTCTCTATAGATGATAATTCGACTATAATTTTATCATTGTGTTTTTTTTGTATATACTCTGTTATAGCTTTTTTTTCTTTGCTCATCTTACTTACTTCCTTTTTATTTTTTTTAACCAATTAGCAACACCAAGCCTTCTTCTTGTTGACTCTCTTAAAATATGTTGCTCTTTGCTTACAACCTTTATAGTCATACCATCTGGTAAATTATTTTTTATTATATCAGCATCTGATTCTGTAGCATCAAAATAATATTTATAATCTCCATCATTTAACCATAATATTTTCATTTTATTTCTCTCCTATTTTGTTTGGATTGATTTTTTCTTGACAATATACGCTATAAGCTTTTAGTAGCGATAAGTCCCGCATAACTTTAAATAAAATAACGATTATAATAGCCTTTATAGTTATTTCTAAGCAGTTATTTAATACATATATAAAATCATAAATAAATTCCATATTCTCTCCTATTTATTATTTACCTATAATCTTCGACAATCTCGATGTCGTAATCGTCAGAGTATTTGTTTAGTATGTCTTGGACGTTAGATTCGTACATAACAAACCCACCATTTCCCGTAAAATCAGCTGGTTTTCCACTCATGTCTGTTATCCTATATATCTCATAATCATCTTCTGTAAACCACCTGTCTATTATTATCCTAACTTTCTCTTTTTTATATTCTTCACTCATTTTACTTCTCCTTTTTTTAAATTTGATATTCATTGAAGAGTCTATCTGCTTCATCTTTACCAAATCTATTCTTTACTTCTCTACATATAATACCAATTATATTGTGTCCGTATGGTGTCCCCATTACTTTACAACATTCAATTTCTAGTTCTTTCATTGTTGCGGTTTCTATGTTTAATCTACTCATTTTACTTCTCCTTATATTAAATAAAATCCTAACCCTAATCTTATAAATTCGGTTTTTCTAGGCACTCCACACTCATTTTCATAATCATATCTCATATCTTCCGACATCTTAACTGAATGTTCCCAAACCCATTCGTAACCATTATGTTTTTGATTTTTAGATATTTTCCAATCTCCCTCGTAGTAACCTAACTCTTCTAACTCTTCTGTTATTTCTTTAGCTTTTTCTATTGTCATTCTTATTACCTCTCTTTTTAGCTTGTTTTACTTTATCCCAATGCTCATAGTCTACAAAACCATATTCTTTCTTAATTCTGCCGTTTTTGGCTATTGTGACGTCATTCCATATCTTTTTAGCTAGGTTCATTTTATTTATTTCCTTTCATTGTATATAGATTATTAATCTTAGATATTGATTCTTTTATTATATCGTGTACTGCTAAATCCATTATTCCATGCTCTACTTCATTCATTATTGAACTGGCTAATAATTCTAATTGCGAAACTCTCTCACTTGTTGCGACTAGTTTATTTATTAATTTTTGATAATCCATTTTAACCGCCCTTTTTAATAATTCTATTTGAATCAATCATGAAAAACTTACCATTTGATTTTATTACATTTTGATTTGATGGTAATTCTTGAGAAAATATTCCATTCTGAAGAAACCCTTTAGAATCTCTAAAGATTACCTTATCGTTTTTTTTCATTTAACCCCCTTTTTAATTTTTTAGTCTTTATCTGCTATAACTTCCTTATCTATATCTATAATAATACCATCAAAGTATTCATAAGTATTATCGCCAATTTCTACGAACCAATCAAAATCTTTTTGATATACGCTAAACCCTAAGCCGTATTCATTAGAGGCTTGATTCATTCTTGTTTTAGTAGTCGCAGTATACCAACCCCCAGTATTTAATTTAACGTATCTATTATTAGTTATCTGTACTACTGGTGTACTATGATATACTACCATTAATTTATTATCCACTCTTACTTTACTTGTTCTATGAGTTCCTATTGTGTTTTGTTGCGCCATTGTTATTTACTCCCTTTTTTAAGTATCGCTTACTATGGATAGCAATACTTAAAATGTTGCTTATATTGACCTTTTTTACACCTAATAAGCCCATTTTAATTTTCGGTCAGTAACCATAGGTTTTGTTTAAATTAGTATTAATATTGATATTATTATTATAGTTGCTATAAACCATTCTCTCCAAGTCCATTTACTTAGAGTCATTTTTCGTATTTCATCTTCTGTAAATGTAGCTTCTATTGGTTCGTACCAATATTTATTTCTTTCGTATTGTTCCCATGCTAGAGATTCTGCAAGGGCTTTTTTATATTCTTCAAGTTCTGTTATAGGAATTTCTTTCCCATTTATAAATATATTTTTCATATTATTCTCCCTCACCTCTTTTTTTATACTAGTTGATATTGCTCAATTGGACTTTTGTTTTCAAATTCCCAAACTATCTCTTGCCCAATTATATAAACATACATATTTACAATCGCTTCCGCATTGCTTAGGTCGGTGTTACATTCTCCGAAATTTTCCATTTCATAATCTTTTATAAATTGTGTTATATATAACACTTCATCGCCTAGCCATTTTTTAGCTTTATAAGTTCCGATTATATAGTAATCTGTATTAAATATTTCATGATGTAATTCATAATCATTTTTTAATTTGACTACATGATTCCAATCATAATCTTTTAACCTATCGTAAAAATGCTCTTTGATTTCATGTTTTTTATACTCCATTTTGTTTTCCCTTCTTTACTTTAGAGCCTAGCGAGAGAATCGAACTCCCGCAAATTCCAAACTAGGCGTGCGGACTAAGTCGGATATATTGAATAATATTAACTTAGCTTTTTAACTTTTTATTTTACTTTTACCCATTTCTCAAATGTTTGATTATTTTTGGATATATGGGTCAATACTTTTTTCCATAATTCATAGAAACCATTTTTATTTTTAACCGATTTCATATTTCTTTTTAGGCTTTTATGTATTGTTCTGTAAGGCGTCATTCTATTACCATTTTTATCATAGTCTTTTTTATTCATTTTTTACCTCTTTTATTTTGAGCATAGCAAGAGAATCGAACTCTTGTAAAACCACCCTAAAACAAATATTTTTGCCCCGTCTGCGTCTATGCTTATGAAGTTTAGTTTCTGTTATCAATACCCCGCACTTATCTAACTAGATTTTTGCCTTGGCTTTTTCTAGGTTTACATTCACGCCCAATAGCACTTTGTGTATTATGGCGAGTTTTCGTTGTATAGTTTGCCCTTAAAAAACTTCCCCTCTCCGAGAATTTACAGATTCCCGTTTAGCCACGTTTCCCTCGTGACGTGTTAGTTGTATTCCTAGATATTTCAAACTATATAATTGAAGAGGTTTATTGTTTAGCTCTGAGTATACTCTCGGCATTCTATCTCTTGACCTTTAAAAACCAAGGTTTAAAAAGGGTGTTAAGCTCTGTAAATTCTTAACATTATTTCAAGTCGTATCTGATAACTTCCAATAGACCCAAATCCTCGTTATTATATAGCCCGTCTAGGTGGGGAACTAAAACTTCTAGCCCATTACTATATGCCCACACTCTCGCATTCGTCCCGTCTTCATCTGTTACCCGTTTTCGTAATCTCTTCTGTCATGTGCTACAACTAACTATGTAAAAAAACTAAATTGATTAAAAACAATCACAATCAATTTCTATCTAACGTTAAAGGGTTTGTACTATTAAAAGCAACTATTTTTTGTAATACATTAAAATAAATTGCATTTGTCGAAGAGAAATAAAAGTTTTAATGGGGTGTTATAGAGGGGTTTTTGAGGGGTTTCACGTCGAGAAATAGCCTATTGAAGACAGAGAATATTTTTGGGACAATAACAGGTACCTATGCGCGTAGGAGGTTCTCGAGGAGAAAACGCAACCGCGAACTCAACCTCGTTCCCGTTCGCGAACGGAGCATCGAGGGGGGTGGTCATATATATATAACCTCCCATCCATTTTTCACACTATTTTTCAAAACAGGTACTCAACGAGTTATGGCTTGTTGTAGAATTACTTTTGGTTTTAGGAGAGAGGGGGCTAAATATTATTTTTTAGCGAATGACAAAGGGTTGTATTACCTAGCCCCCAGGAGAAGAGAAATCATTTTTCCTATACTTTTTATATGTGTCTGGTGAATGTTTGAGCTTAAATTGGATAGAGACATCCTTACCCCTTATTATAAGTAAGGACTCGTCTCTTTTCCTTTACATGTGCCTGGAGCCATGTTTTCGCTTTAGGATATACTACTTAAGTATATTTAGTAGTAATGGACAGTTTTCATTATTGTATATACACAGTGAAACTACCTTGACTGCCTTCGACCTGGTAATCCGCTTTGTTTCTAACCCCTTTTAGTAGCGGCTTTTAAAGACTGTATGCTAAAAGTATTCAACCAACCCATACAGCGCAAAGGTAACTTACTATTATTACTATTAAGTTCCAAGTATTTTGTGTATATTAATATGTGGAAGTAAAATGTAGAAATAAAACGTTTAATGTATATTCCTTACAAGAAGCAGAAGAATTAGGAATAAAACCAGTAGAAAAGTGGCGAGAAGCTCAAGTTGACGATTGGGTGTATACATGCGATGAAAAAGTTCTACAAGTTATAGGTAGAAGGACTGAAAATAAAAAAGGCCGTAAGCCTGTAGATATTATTCGGATTGGGTATGGTGAGGTCCCATGCTATAAAAAACATATATATGCCCATAAATACCCTGATTATAATTATGATAATATGTTTGAATATAATCTTGTTAGAGACCTAAAGCCTACTTCACTGCAAGCAGACTTTGCTCGTAAGCTTGCGAAACATGGCAAATTAGACAAACAAAACGATTTTACGAAAGAAAGCCTGATTGAAACATATCAAACTGTGTATGAAGATAATAATCCAAATACATCATTAAAACGAGCTAGAAGAATATTAACAAAAAAAAGCGTTAGGAGAATGATGAGTGAGTTAATGAAAGATAGATTAGAAAGTATAGGCTTAGATGATGATTATATTGCGGCCGAATACAAAGAATTTATTGATAATAAGAAAATACCACCAAATGTTCGCTTAAATGCTCTAAATAGAGTAAGTGCCTTAAGAGGGCATGATGATAAAAAGGTTGAGTCGCTCGAAGGTAGTACGATGATTCAGCTTGAAGATGGTGATAAAAAGCTATTGGCTGTTGCTAGAAAAATGCTATCAGCAGATGAAATAGATAAATTCCTTGAACAAGGAGAAATAAATGGAATTAATAAGCAACAACCATTCGAAAAGGGAGATAAAGGTAAGTCTAGACGTAGAAAGCGGTAACTTATACGTAGGAAACTCATGCTATGAGTTAGAAGATGACGTTTTAGACGTAATTGATTCTTTAATGACCGAATTAAATGTATTAGAACTTGCATTATATCACAATGTTGGTTTAAATATGAACGCAGAATCATGATAGATTATAATTTAACAAAAGACGAAAAGCGAGAAATAGTAAGAAGAATGTATTTAGACGTTTTTTTCTTTGCTAAAATTATACTTGGAGATGAAAAACAACCAATGCATTATCATGTTCGCTGCGAGTCGCCTCCTTTCCATAAAGAAGTTATAGATACCCTTATAAATTTAAATGAAGGTGAAAAATTAGCAGTTGTAGCTCCTAGGGGACACGCTAAGTCTACCTTAATATCTTTAATATATCCGCTTCATAGAATATTGTTTGGTGAAGAGCGGTTTGTATTGCTTATATCCGAGTCAGAAATGCAGTCTAAGTATCTATTACAGACCCTTGGTGACGAAATTGAGTATAACGAAAAATTGCATTATTTTTTCGGCAATCGAATGGGCGATGTTTGGGGTAAAGAAGAAAAAGAAATAATAACAGAGTTTAATCCTGACGGGACTGCATCCGCAACGTGTAAAATTATGGTTCGTGGTACAGGCCAAAAGGTTAGGGGTCTAAAATATGGTGCATACAGACCAACTCTTACCATTATAGACGATGGTGAAGGTGATGGCAATGCAGCGACTCCTATGCAGCGTGATAAATTTAGAAGATGGATAGATACATCAGTAGTTCCTGGTTCAGATGACGGGAAAATTGTATTTATAGGAACAATTGTAGACGAAGAAGCATATCTTAACACTGTTGCTGGCTCTAAAGCTTTTAATAAAGATGGAGAAAAAATAATTAAAGGATGGAAAGGATTGTTTTACCAATCTATCTTACAAGATACTAAACCACACGAGTTTGTTGCATCAGGAAAGGAAATAAATGATAAAGACAAAAATCCAAGAGTGTTATGGGAAGAGCGTAGACCTTATTCATGGTTACTTGAGCGAAGAGAAGAAGCAAGAGCTAAAGGAGATATTGGATACTTTTTCCAAGAATATCAAAATGTTCCCATGGACGACTCTTTTAGAGTATTTAAAAAAGATGACATACAATACTATGATGGTTATTATACTCGTGAAGGTGATATTGATTATGTTATTGTCAAAGATGGCAATGACAGCCTTAAAATTCCTATTAATATTTTTATGGGAGTTGACCCAGCTTCTTCGGAAAACATTAAAGCTAACTACACAGTAATAATGGTAGTAGGGGTAGATGCAGAATTTAATGTATATGTTATTGATTACTTTCGTGGCCAAGTTTCTCCTATGGATGGCGCAGAAAAAATATTCGAGCTATCAGAAATGTACAACCCTAAATATGTAAACATTGAGGAAACAGGCCATGTGATGCTTGCAGACTATATGGAACGAACATCTAAGGAAACTGGCGTTTATTTACATATTAATAGAAAAAAAGCTATACAAAAGAAATTTTACAGAATTAAATCTATGCAGCCCATGTTTGCATCTAAATCAGTGTTTCTTAAAAACGAACACTATGATTTGCAACAAGAGTTGCTGGGTTTTAAAGAACACGCTACTTCAACAAAAGATACCCTAGATGCACTACGATGGGCGACTGATGATATATACGCTCCTAATCTAGAATTAACTGAAGGTGGGGAGTGGCAATATCCTGAAATGTCTATAGGTGCAGATTGGGAAACAGGTGAATTAATATATAATTAATTATAATACTTTGAAATATGTATTAAAAGTATTTATTTTACGAACGAGGTTTTATGTTAAATTTAAAAGATTTAGAAATACCAGAAATTGATGCTGACGAAATTCGTGATGAATATACTATATATGAAAGCGAATCAAGTGAGTATCGCCATCAAATGGCCGAAGATGAAGAGTTTTTTCTAGGAAAGCAGTTATCTGAAGCTCAAAAAGACTATTTAATAAGTGTAGGTCAACCACCAGAATCAAATAATAAAATAAGACCAGCTGTAGAGCAGGTGTTATCTAATATTGCTTCAGGAAAGCCTGAATGGGATGTAGAGCCTGTTGGTGATATGGATGGAAAGTTTGCATCTATATATAATCAGCTTATGGATAATATATGGTACAATTCTAATGGAGATTCTCAATTTCGTTCTGCTTGTAAAGATTTTATAGTAAAAGGTATAAGCTATTTGCATATATACCCAGATTATCATGCTGAAAGAGGTTTAGGAGCACTTAGAATAAAAAGGATAAACCCAGAATCTGTATTTGTAGACCCAAACTCTGCTATGCCAGATTTTTCAGATGCAACAAGCATTATATATTCAGATTTACATACAAAAGAATCTTTAAAGATATCTTTTCCAGATTTTGCTGAAGAAATAGAAGAAGCAAGAGAAGATTATTTTAGAAATGAAATATCTACAGGTAAGTATGATAGGGATGAAATATTTACAAGAGCAGATGAAACAGAAGATGCTCAACCTAAAGTAAGAAAGTTTGTAAGGTTTTCTAAAGTAAGTATTCCGATGGCTATGCTAACAGAGGTTGCTTCTGGCAAACAACAAATATTCGGCAAAGAAGCATATAAAAATTTTACAGAAGACTCTCGATACGAAGAATTAATAAAGAAAAATGCAATAATAGAAAAAATAGTATATGAAACAAAAGTAAGAGAAACTTGTGTTATAGGAGATGTGGTATATTATGATGAAATTTTACCAATATCACATTATCCTATTATACCAGCATGCAATGAGTACGTAGGAACTCCATTCCCATCAGGGGATGTTAGGCATGCTAAAAGTCCTCAAAGAATGTTAAATAGGACTGAAGCATTATTAATTTCACACACAAGCTCAACAACAAATTTTAAACTAGTAGTTGAAGATGGAGCAATAGACCCTAAAGAACTTCAGAAATGGAATATTCCTAATGCAGTTATCAGGGCAAATCCAGGAGCTTTAAGAGAAGGCAAAATACGAGAATTTGCACCTCCTGCAGTTTCATCTCAATTATTTCAAGAAAAAGCTAGATATGAACTAGATATTGAACAAGTATTTGGAGCATATAAATATATGCAAGGATATGGCGGGGCATCTCCAGGGACTGTAGGAGAAGCTAGAATTATAGAAGATGCTGTATCTAGAAAACAAAATTGGAAGATATTACCTATTTATGATATGTTAACAAATGCAGGAAAAGTAATAGTAGATTGGATTCCTAATGTTTACAATCAAGAAAGAGTATTAAGAATGACTGATGAGTTTGGCTCAAGACAAGAAGTTGCAGTCAATCAATCAGTAGTTGACAGATATGGTGATATCGTAAAATTATATGATATGACATCTAATACAGTTGATATTAGAGTTGTTATAGGGTCGACAAGAGCTAAGTCTGCAGAAGCAGAATTGCAAAAAGATTTACAATTACTAGGAGCTGGAATTATAGATAAAACTCAAGTAATAATGAATATGAAAACAGATATGGATAAACAAGCATTATTACAAAGAATGGGTGAAATATCACAATTATCACAAAGAGTTCAAGCTCTAGAAGAAGAATTAAAAGCTAAGCAAGGAGACTTGCAGACACGTGAACGTGAATTGTTCCATACTAAGATGAGAGCAGAAGTATCAGAGGCTACTAAACCTGTTATACAGGCGCAGTCTAATATTAAAGCTCAAGCTAAGGTGGAGTCTGAACGTCAGCGTGCAAAAACAAAACAAGTTGAGAAAGATTTAGCTAGTGCTGAAAAAGCGGTTAACTCAGAACAAACAGCCCCTCCTCCTGATATAGGATTAGGGTAACTGAAATAAAAGGAGCATCGAAATGTCAGACGACCAAACACAACAAGTAGAAGAAACTAATGAAGATAACCTTAATGTAGTTGATGTTTTACAAGACTTCAATACAGCAAGAGGCTCTTCTGAAGAACCTGCAACCGAGGAAGTTCAATTAGAAGAATCAAACGTTGAAGCCAAAGAGGAAAAGGTAGTAGATAGTAAGAGTTGGTTAATAGAAAATAAGTTTGAAGATACAGATGAAGGAAGAGCTAATCTTGCTAAATCATATCGAGAACTTCAAAGTAAAATAGACAAGGATAAGGTTGAGATTGATAAAAAAGCCTCAGACCTTGAGCGACTAGAAAAGCTGGATGCTTTATTAAAAGAAAATCCTAATGTTGTAACAGCAATGAAGGATGCTTTAAATGAAGAACAAGAGCAAGTTGATGGACCACCACAAAAGCCAGAAAGCTATGACATACTGGACGAAAGCATAGATGGAACAGAGTCAAATGCATGGAGACAACAATACGATGAGTGGCTGATATCTCAAGGAAGAAAGCAAGCTGTTGAAGAAGTTAATAACTTTAAACAGGAAATAGCTTTAAAAGAATCTCAAATGAAAGAACTTGCTGAATTACAAGCTATGGGTATGAGCGATGAAGAAATAGTTGATTATAAAAACTTTATTTCTTCTGACCAAAACCTAACCAATGAAACACTAGTACAAGTATATCGTTTCCTTAAAGGCAACAAAGCAAAGACTAATACAGAAACTAAAGTAGAACAGCCTATTGTAGAAAAAAGGACTACAGCTGCTGCAACTACAGGTTCAATTCCTCCAGCAAAGAAAACTGCTGAGAAAGAAAAGGATGAGTTTTTTGATAGTCTTATGCAATTTAGTAGACAATAAAAAATAACCTTAAGGAAAGGAGCCAATAATGGCAAATACAACTTATGGAACTGGAACAGCGTTACAGTTTTCTGATGCTACACAACGTCAGGTACTGGAACTTGGTTCTAAAATCCATTATTATAATCCTTCCGTAACTCCTTTATTGACACTAATGGGTCGTATGTCAACAAATGTGACTCCTGTGCCAATTTTCGAGTGGATGGAAGATGAATACATGATTCAAAAATCAATCAAACAAAGCATTGTTACTCAAGGAGCTGACTCTGCAACAGTAAATGTTACAGATACAGCAACTGGTGGTATTAATGGTCATAACACTGTAGTTAAGTTTGACAAGCAAGCTGCATTAGAAGTATTTGAAGTAGGTGGTATTTATTCTGCTTCTGTGGCTGGAGGTTCAGCTGCGCTTCAAACTAATGTTACTCATTTTATTTGTGTTGCAATAGGTAAAAAATGTAATGTTACTAGCGCAACAGATAGGCACGTTCAATTTATTGGTGCTCACGTAAAATCAAGTGATTCTACTATTTATCAAGTTGAGCAGTGTGATGATAGTAGTGATTTAATTACTGTAGATGCTGCTGGTGTTTTAACTCTTACATACTTAGGGACTGCAGGAACATATGATGGTGGTGCTAATTTTGGTGCACAAGGCTTGTTCCAAGCAGAAACTGCTTTTGTTGATGATAAAGAGTTTAACTTAGAAGGTGGCCTTGGAGTATACGCTGAAGGTTCTGCTATAGGTGAAGAAACTAGAAAAAGAGTTAGACGTTTAAGTAACTGTACTCAAATTTTTAGAGAGCCTTATGCAATTACTGGAACAGCTATGGCTGCAAAGCATTATGGTGGTTCAGAATTAGCTAGATTACAAGCAAGAAAACTTGCTAAAATCAAGTCTGATATTGAATTTGCTATGCTTACTAATGGAGACATTTCTTTAGACTCATCTTCTGAAAATCCAAAAAGAACAATGGCAGGATTTGGATTAGGACAATCTGCAGGAACTGGCGTTATCAAATCACTTGATGGTAGAGGAGACGCTAACCTTCAAGTAGCTTTTACTGGTGCTGGATTAGATGAAATGGATGCCGCTGTAGAATATGTATTTTCTGATACTATGGAAGGTTCTATGGAAAAAACAGTTCTTTGCTCTAACAAGTGGTTGAGATTTATTACATCACTTGGCAGACAAGGAGTTGGTCCAACAGGAACTCCTGTAGCATCTAATGGAGCGTCTATTAATGTTAACTCAGGCGATGCAAATGCAACTGCTGGTTTAAGAGTAACATCATATCAAGGCCCTGTAGGAGTATTAAACTTTATACCTCACCCAATGTTAAAAGGTGCATATGAAGATTTTGCTCTTGCTGTTGATATGGCAAATGTAGACCTACGACCTTTAGCATCAAGAGACATGCAGCTTAGAAGCGATGTTGTTAATGATGGTAGAGATGGTAGAGTTGATGAGTGGTTAATGGAAGTAGGAATGGAAGTTCGAAACGAACAAACACACGCTATCCTAAAACTTACTTAATAGTTAGTTAATAGTATAAGGGGGGAAGAAATTCCTCCCTTATATTGTAAAAATTACGTAAATTAAAGAGTAAATTATGTCAAAGAAAAAAGATTCAAGATTAACAAGAGCAGGAGTATCAGGTTACAATAAACCTAAGAGAACTCCTAGTCACCCTAAAAAATCTCATGTTGTTGTAGCTAAAGAAGGTGGCAAAGTAAAAACAATTAGATTTGGCCAGCAAGGTGTTAAAACAGCAGGCAAACCTAAAAAAGGTGAATCTCAAAGACAAAAAAATAGAAGGAAGTCATTTAAAGCTAGGCATGCTAAAAATATTAAAAGAGGCAAAATGTCTGCAGCATACTGGGCTAATAAAGTAAAATGGTAATACATGGCTACTAAAAAGAAAAAAAGCACAGTTAACAAAGCTGGTAATTATACAAAACCTACAATGAGAAAAAGGTTATTTAATAAAATTAAAGCAAGTTCAAAGGGCGGGCCTAAAGGAGTATGGAGTGCCAGAAAAGCTCAAATGCTTGCAAGAGAATATAAGAAAAAAGGTGGAGGGTATAAAAATTAATGCCTCTTAAAAAGTCACAAAAATCGTTAAAAAAATGGACCGCTCAAAAGTGGGACTATATAACTAAAAGTGACAAGAAAAAGCCTAAAAAGAAAAGAGGTAGATATTTACCTAAGTCTGTTAGACAAAGTCTTACACCTGCTCAAAAAGCAGCTGAAAATAGAAAGAAAAGAAAAGCTACAAAAGCAGGGAAGGTTAGGGCAAAATACTCTAAAACTGTTAGAAAAAAAATAAAAAATAAATAGGAGGCAATTATGCCATACGGTAAAGGTACATACGGTAAAAAAAGAGGAAGACCACCAAAGAAAGCTAAGATGTCAATTAAGAAAAAAATGTCTTCTGCTATGAAGAAAAAATTAATGTCATTAAAAAAGAAAAAGAAGAAGTAAGTGAGATATCAAGAAGCATATGAATTAATACAAGTATCACTAGACTCTCAAGGTTTAGTGCAATTTCCTATTAGTGAAAAACTTAAATCACAGTTTTTTGATAATACAGTTAAAGATATTGCACATAGAGTTGTTCGTAAAGTAAATGTAGAAACCTTTACTGCAGGTGGTGATAACTTTGTATTTTCTAATCCTGACTATAGTGGACAAGTATACAAAGTAGAGCTTATTGATTCTGACTCTAATTCATCAAATAATAAAAAAGTAATTCCATTTGTACCCGAGTCTGCAATGATAAGTGATGATGATAGTAATGTTACAAATGTAGGGTATTTTTTAAAAACAGATATTTCAAGAGGTACTTTAAGCGACACATCAGTATTTGGTTCGGGTTCAGGAGGAGATAATCTTCTTGCTGTTTCGTCTACTAACAGCTTAGATAATGGTGATTATGTTATTTTTTCTGAAGTTGTTTCTGATGGTAGTGCTGCTGTTCCTGCAAATCAAGCACATTATGATGAATTTATAAATGGGAAAAGATTTGTAGTTAGTTCGGTAACTTCAAGTGCATTTTCTGTTACGGTTGAAAGTAATTCAACAGCTGCTACTGCAATGGCATCTGATACGGTTTCAGGACAATGGGTAGAAGATACAGATAAAATATATTTCACTAAAGATGTATCAGGAACTGTTAAGGTTTATTACTACTCAACGCCTGAAGTTAGAAACAATGTTACAAGCAGAATTGATTTGCCAGACCAGTTAATACCTGCAGCTATACATCATACAGTAGGACAATGTTTAGAGCTATCAGGCGCATTGCAAATTGGTGCTGGACATAGAGCATTAGCAGCAGGCCTAGAAGCAGATTATTTAAAAACATCAAGAGCTAAAGAAGCTATGCAAGATATATTGCCTCTTCCATTACAGGACTTTGTATTATAATGGCAAATTATCAAACAAGAATAGAAGATTTAATAGGAGCTTTAACAGCCGCAGATACGCAATTACTAAGTGATTGTTTGACAGATTCAGCTAGAGATATAATTAATTTAGCCCCAGTTAATCAACTATGGGCATTATCGTCAATATCAGATGATATAACTAGCAACGGATATTCTTTAGCATCTAAAGGTATTAAAGTTTTACAAGTAGAAAGAGAAAATGGCGTAGATGGTCAATATGTAATATGTAAAGAAGTTGCTATGAATTATGAGCGTAAAGTTCAAGATGTAAATAGTATGTTTTATCCATCTACAGAAGAGCCTGTATATTTAAGAAAAACAAATCAAGTATATGTATATCCAGCTCCAGGGGCAAGTCCTAATGCTTTTAAAGTTGTTACGGTAGACTTTCCTTCTATTGCGCATACACAAGATATAAGTGACAACGTATTTCCTAGAGATTGGGATGCGGCTTTAGTATATGGAGCTGCACTAAAATGTTGTTCAAGATTAATGTCAGATGTGACAATAGAATATAATGATGCAACTACAAAAGCACAAAGCCTGATTGATGCCTCTGATATGGGTGGAGATAGTGCTACAGCAGAAAGCGCACAATATTGGCTATTAGACGAAGATATAGAAATGGTAAATGCTACTATATCTACAGCATCTGCAGAGCTATCTAGGGCTCAAGTATTATTAAGTAAAAAACAATCATTAGCGCAAGATATAGAACATATTAAAGTGTTGTATAGAGGTGCTATAGAATCTATATTCCCAACACAAAACACACAACAGCAAGGTAGCTAATCATGCCCAAAAGTATTTATGACCTTAAAGATTTTTCTGGAGGGCTAAATACCCGTATAGATAAAAGAGATATTTCCGATACAGATTTTGCAAACACGTTAGGCTTTTCTTTTGATACTCCTGGTATTATAAAGATGATGGACAGAAGTAAAATTCACAAGTATAACGGAACCACAAGTACGCCTATATTCGGAGATAATAATTATAAGTTAGAAGAAGGTTTTGGTGCTGAATTTGTTTCATTTGATAAAGCAGCTCAATGGGTAATTTTAAGAACCAGTGAAGATGTTAGTGCTTTAAATGATAGTTATTATTTAAGTAATAATACTGACTCTGGTGGAGACTGGGATACTGATGACACATTTTTTGTTTTAAAAATTATTAGTGTTAATAATTCTGTTGTAAGTGGTAATAGAACTATAACTTGTTATGTTATAAAGCCAGGAACAGATTCAGATTCAAGTGGAGATGGAACTATTGATACTTTTAATAGTTTACATTCTGCTTTTGCTCAACAAGCTACAGTTAGTTTAAAGAAATCAACATCTATAGATGGAACAAGTGCTAGTTCAGCAATCGATATTATTTCAACAGGTGGAACAGAAATATTAAATAACCCAAGTTTTACTTCTACAGACCATTGGACTTTAGGAGGAACTTCTGGAACAAATGCATGGGGTATAACTGGAAATGATTTAGTATTAACTGCTAATACTGGTCTTCCTAGTGGTGGTGGACATTATATATATCAAACATCTGGAAGTATGGCGACAGCAAGTGAAATAGAAGCAGGCGGACTTTATATTTTAAAAGTAACATTTGATGGTAGTGCTAATTTAACAGCAGGAAAAAGTTTTGATGTTTATTTTGGCGATTTACAACCTTGTGCAACTATTAATCAAAGCGACATCTCTTCTAATGTCGTATATAAAACAATTAAAGCAGGTTCTGCTATTCAATATATCGGTCTTATGTTTGCAACTACATCTGGTACAATAGGAGCTACTGCAGAAATAACAGAAGTGTCATTAAAAAGATTTGCAGTTTCATGGGGTCAGTCAGAAAATTGGACTGATGACACTATAAATGATAGTAGCATATTTGTATACAATGCGCATGACGAATCTATAGACCAATTTAATTATACTACAAAAGCATGGCATCAAGTAATGAAAGAATCTGCAACAGATGCTAACACATTAGAACCATTAATATTATTAGATGATGATGGTAGTGCTACAGTTGAAATAAAGCCTATTATGTATGCAGTTGATGGAGCTCTTCATGTAGTAGATACAAATTTTAAAACAAAAACAAATGATTTATCTGCAGCTAGAAAACCTTGTGAAAGTAAGTGGATTGGGTATATATCAAGAAAATACTTTAATGATGATTGTGTTTATTCTAAATGGCATACAACATATATGGATATTAAACCGCCTACAGATGGGTATGTATATGAAGATAATCATCCATTAAATCCAACACAGCTTGCTGATGGCTTTATAAATATGAAAGTAAATAAAAGAAAGCCTAATGACCAAGTTACTATATGGGAATCATGTGAAGATTCAGATGGGTGGTATTCTGGTAAAAGTGGAAAACAAAACTTTAACTATCATTTTCCTATATCTAGGCAAGCTTTTGATGTAAGTTACCCTGAATATCCTGTCCCTTTAAATCCAGATGGAACACAAAAAAATGCAGTTATGGGCCTTGTTGGTCGTTCTATACATCAACCTAAATTTATTTTTCAATATCATAGCGGAACAGATGGGACAAGTAATCCTAGTGAAGCATTTAATAATGTAATAGACTTATCTTCTTCGGGTTCTTCTTCAATAATGTTTGATTTATTTATTAATCCTGATGCTTATGCTAATTTAAGGCAATCTGATTATGCTATGGAAGTTTGGATAGGCAATTTAGGTGACTATGTTGCCAGTCTTGGAGCAGAATTTGATGAAAGTTTTGATGGAGATTTTGATAGTTCTAGTGTAAGCGCAATTAGATTTCAATTTGATAGAGACGATTTAACTGAAGGTTGGAGCACATATACTGTAGATGCAAATAGATATGATAGAATTATAGGTTCTTTTGATGCTAAAAATGTAAAAGATTTTGTAGTTTATCTTTTTCCTTCAATGACAAGTACAACAAGAAATTTCCCTTCAATAGGTGAGGCTACTAATCATGATACTTTAACTTCGTCTGTACCAAAAATAAGATTTAGAGGTTCTGCGGATTCGGATACAGATAGATTTAGAGAATTAACAAATGATGCTTTAAGTTTGACTGTTCCTATTGTACAATTAGAATGGAACCAAGCAGATTCATACACTTTAGGTGATTTTGTATTAGATATTTCTAGTGAAAGTAGTAGTAATGATGCAGGAATGGCTCATTATACAAACCATAATGGTGTTATATCAGCTATTAAAGAAAATAATAATTCTACTACTATAACAGGAGCTACTTTACTTACCCATTTTCAAGTTGGAGATTTATTAATGTTTTATTTGCATGATGATGCATATAATGCAGCTAGTTCTAGTAGAGATGTAAGTTACACTGGAAATGATATAAAATTTGATTTTGCTACAATAACTGCAATAGATACAAGTGCAAATACTTTACAAGTATCTGTAGGGCATAATGATGGAGATTTGTTAACACATCAAATGGTTAATGCTGATATAGCATTAGCTGTTGGCAATAATGTAGATAGTATGAATAGATTTACAGTATTAAGAAAAACAGCAGAAAGTGGTGGGGATAAGCCTGTAGAAAATATACCATATGCAATAAGTAATATTAGATATGGTAAAAAATCAGCTGGAGAATGGACAGGAAAGTATAAATTCTTTTATAGTTGGGTGTATGACGATAAACAAGAATCTAAGTTGTTTGAGTTTAAAAATCCTACAAATGATTATAATATTACAGGCGCAACAACTACAAATGAAATAACTTTTGACGAAGAAACTGCATATATTAACTTTTCATTAAGAGAAGCTACTATTAATGGCGGGTGGAATCATGCAACAGCTGGTAGTAAACGAATAACAAAAGCAAATATATATTATTCAAAAATGCTAGAAGAAGGTGAGTTTGGAGAGGTACCAGAATTATTACTTGGAGAATTAGATTTAAATAAAGGTTTTAAAGTTTCTGGAGAGTCAGAGCATAATGAGTTCCAATCTATTAATCCAGGTTCATATGCATCTAAAGATTTAATTATACCTGTAACGGATGGAAGATTAGCAGCTGGCTCTAGTGATGACGGGGATATTGTAAGTAATTCACAAGATATAAATTTTGGAACATTTTCTGCTTATACTCCAGCTGTAAATGATAAAGTTAGAGTAAAAACAACAACTAAGCAATTTTCTGACGACACTTTTTCTAGGGATTTTACAGTTAAAGAAATAGTTGGAACTAATAATAATACATTAACTGTTCATGACCCAGGGGATACAATAGATGACCCTTCTTCTGCAGATGAAGCTATTACAGTTTCTAAAATTTTTGATTACGAATTTCAATATGGAATTACAGAAGGCTCTAGAACAGATGGTTCTGTAGATTTTTCAGCAGTAAATGATATTCCCATAGAATCTCCACCTGCTGTTGAGCTTTTTGATTCAATGGCTTTATATTCTAATAAAAATATAGATATAAATAATGCTAAATTTAAAACATTTGCATTTAATGATAGGTATATGTACATAGGAAATGTTCTTCAAGATGGAAAAGTTTATGGAGACAGAATACTTAAATCTCTTCCTAACAGAATGGACATTTTCCCAGAAGATAATTTTATAACAGTTACAAGAAACGATGGCGATGAAATTGTAAAACTTGAAGCATTTAATGATAGGTTATTAGAATTTAAAAATAGAGTATTAAATGTAATTAATGTGTCAGGAAATACAGAATATTTAGAAGCTTCATTTAAACACTTAGGGGTCAAAACTCATAATGCTGTTTGTAAAACTAATATAGGAGTAGCTTTTGCAAATGAAAATGGATTATATATATACACAGGTGAAGGAGAGCCTGCTAATTTAACTGCAAAAGTATCAATTGCAGATTGGAATACATTTGTAGATAGCTATCCAAATAAACTTTCTTGTTTTTACGTTCCAGAACAAGAACAGTTGGGAGTAGTAAATGGATATAAACAAAGCGCATATTATCAAGATGTATATTTATTTGATTTAAAAACTAAATCTATTACTAAAGGCCAAAGTGTTCTTGACTTTGAAAGAAATTATACAAACTTTATGTATGACGATATAAATAACAAATGCATATGGATTAATCAAGATTTTTCAGCAAATTCATCTGCTATATCTGTTAATACATTTGATAATACTTTAACAACTGCAGGAGTTACTCATTCAGCTATTAGTGCTAATGTCGGTTCAAGAGATATAGATACAAATGGATTAGATGCATTATATAGTGGAGAAGCTGCGCAAGTTGATACTAATGGCGACCATGGATTTTTAGATGGCTTATATGTAGATATAAACGATGATAATGCTGATAACGCTCATGATGGAACTTATAAAATATTTAGAAAAGATGGCGATGAATTTTACATTCCAGCAAAAAGTGCAGAAGTAGATAGAGAAGGGACTGTGACTCTTTCTTCTAGTCCTCAAGGAGTTCATTTAGAAACTAAACATTTAGACTTTGGAAGTCCTAATGTAAGGAAAAAAATATATAGTATTTCTATATCTCACAAAAATTCAGATGGAACACTAGAATTGCAATATCAAGCTACTAACGATTCTGGAACAGGCAGTTGGACTGATGCTGGAACTTTAACAAATTATGGAGACTATCAAAGACAAGTATTCTCTTTATCTGTAAATAATATATATACTATAGGATTTAGAATTGTTGCAAATGGAACTACTGTAGTTTCTGTTCCATATGACTTTGCAATTAATGATATGGGCATAGTTTATAGGACGAAGAATGTCAAGTAGAAAAATAGATAGATTATCACATCTCAAGTCTGATAGCACTCAAATTAAAAAAGGCTTTCCATCTAAACAAGAAGGTATAGAAGGGAATATAGAGCTTAGACATATTCCTGGTTACGGACTAGCTTTGTTTGCATTTTCTTCAGGTAACTGGTATGTTTCTCGAATGGAATTGCAAAAAGTTAAAAAGACGACTAAAAAACTAGTTGTTGACACCTTAGAAGTTAAAAAAGGATTAGACTTAAATAAAACATTTGTTAAAAATTTAGACCCTGATAAAATAGATGGTGCTAAAAAATGGAATGATACTCATAAAAATATGATTAACGGGCAATTTAATCCTAAGTTTAAAGATGTATCTACAGAAAAGGTTAAAATAGTAAAAGATGTTAATGATGGTAACCCTTCAATGCAAATGGGTTCTTCTGATACTGAATGTTTTAAAATAATTGCTAATTATGATAGTGGTGGAAAAGGTATAGATAAAGTTCAATATGTTACGCTTACAGATAGTAGTGATGCTGATAAGGGTAAGCATGAATTTTATGTTGATGGAACTGGAGGGGGAAACCTTAAATTAACGATTGATGATGATGGTCTTGTTGCTTATAATCCCATTACAGCATCTGAAATACAAACAAGTGTAGGCACTATTACTTTAGATGCAGCTTCAGATGTTGTATTAGATGCTAATTCAGGAATACATAAGTTTTTATTAGCAGGAGATGCAGATGATTTATGTACATTGACTGTAGCTGCTAACGGAGCAACTACTATAGCAACTGCTGATAGTGATGGGACTTCAGGTGATTTAACATTAGATATTGATGGAGATATAGAATTAAATGCTGATGGTGGCAATATTTCATTGAACGATAATTTAGCCCCATTAGCTAATTTTTCTGAAGGTCGTATAAATATTTTTCACGATGCTACAAGTTATTGTCGTATTGATGTAACTGATGCTGGCGTTACTCAAATAAGCACTCATGATGGAACTGCAACTGATGCAGACTTTACAATTAATGCAGGAGGAGATATTACTCTTGATTCAGGAACTGGGAAATTTATAGCAAAAAATAATGGTACAGAATTTAATGTAGCTAATAGCGCATACGCTGGAATGATACTCGGCTATAGAATGGAAGGGGAATCTGCTGTACATCACTCTTTAACATTAACAACTTCGTTTGCTGTAACAGATGCAAATCATACAGTAAGATTTATTGCTCCGCCTAGCGGAGTAGTAGAGGTAGAAGTGCAAATATACGCTAATACCTCAACATCAAGTAAAAGTACATATTTAGGTTTAAGCGATAATGCAACATATAATAGTCTAGGTTCTACGTATGAAGTGCAAATTAGAAAGCCAGATGAAACTGACGATGGAGTTTTTACAAACAAATGGGTTATTACTGGATTAACTCCTGGAGATACTTATAATTACTGGCTAGGAGCAAGAACTAGTGGAACAGTTGCTTATTTAAATTGGGGCGGTACTGGTAGTAATAGATTTCCAGATTTTATAATGAAAGTAACAGCATTGCCTACAGCTGTATCAGATTTCGCAGTATATGGTTAAAAACATAATTGCTAATAAAACAAAATTTAAACTATGAAAAAAACAAAAAAATTAATAAATTACAGTATTTATAAAGAGGCAGTTAAGTATGACTACTAAAATATCTCCACAAATGCTAGCATCATTGTATCCTGATACAAAATTTGCAGGAGTTAAAAGAACGTTAGCAAAAGTAAAAAACAATGTTGAGAAAAGTACAGCTGAAACTAACCTTGCTATAAATACTATAGAAAAAACATTTCAAGCTAAAATGAAATTAATGAGCACTTTATCTGGTGAGCTTTCTGGTTATAAAGATGCAAAAGAAGGTGGTTTTGAAGGAGGTGTTTTAAAGTGGATAACAGCTTCTCCTGAAACTCAAAAAATATTTATACAAAAAAAATATGACTCAAATACAATTATTCCTGAAGAAAGTTCTAAAATACAAGATAATAAAACAACAAACTCTAATATAAATACTTTACAAGCAAAAAGTAAAGAAGATGGATTGTTTAAAAAAATATCTAGTTACGCTGAAGAACAAAGAGATGAATTTAAAGCAAATCAAGGGCAAAAATATGATGCATCAATAGATGAATGGATACCTCCTGTAGAAGGAAGCCCAGACTCATCTATAGGATTTGAAGGAACAAAAGGGTTTCAAAATGTATTAGAAAACCCTGAAATACCTATGCCAACTTTAGATGAAATATTAGCTAGCAAAAGTCAATCTCAGGCAATAATAGATAATAGCACAAATGATGATGAAAGAAGAAAAGCTCAAAATAATATTGATGTAATAGATAATTTATATTCTAATATGGATGGTTTAGATAGTTTTGATTTGGAGGAGTTATATGGCTGATAGTAGTGATTTATCCGCAGGTTTACTAGGAGGCCTTGCAGGGGCTGCAGGTTTTGGTGCTGTAGGTTTAGCAGGACCACTTGGTTTTGCAATCGGTGGTATTGCTGCTTTACTTGGCAATAAAGCTAAAAAAGATGAACAAAACAGACAAATTGAAGCGCATAATAAAAAAATTAAATCTCAAAGAAAATTAGTAAAAGGCAAGAAAAAAGAAGTTGGCCAGAAAATGGCAGGGATTGGAACATACTTTGACACTTTAGATGAGTATAAAACAAATGAAATTGATGCAAATACTAGTAATGAGCTTGATATGTTCTTAGCAAGCACTGTAGGACAAATAGAAGATTTTGAAGACGTTAGTGCAAAAACAGGATTAGAGTCGTCATCTATTAATAAGAAAATATCCACTATTAAAGACCTAACAGCTCTAAAGTCAGAAGATATTAAAAATATAGGTAGAGGTCAAAAAGAATCATTAGCTTTCGATATAGCAGCTCAAAGAAGAAATATAGAGCAAAGTTCTAGAAATATGTGGCAAGATTTAGCAGACCAATATGATATATTAGGTGATGAATATATGGAAACAGTTTAGGAGTTTAAATGGCAATAAGTGATGATATAAGACAGTTAGTTAAAAGAGAGCAAGATATACAGGGTGTTATAGGTGTATTAGACACTTATTTGGCTAATAAGTCTAAAGCACGTCAAGCATTTAAACCAGCGGTAGCTAAACAAGAAAAATTAACTGCAGTAACAACAGAAGGCGAAGATGGTGTTAAAACAACTGAATATTTAACAAGAGAACAAATTCTTGCTAAACAAAATAAAGAAGGCGGTTTTGTAACAGGTAGGCCTAAAAAAGATAGTAGTGAACAAAATACGTCGACTTATAAACAGAACTTAATAACTACACTTAATAATAAAGCAAACGAAATTATAAATATATATGGTGAAGAAGATGGTAATGAGTTAATTAATAATTTTTCTAATCAAATAAATGAAATGCCAATTATAAATTCTAGCACATTCACAAATACAAAAAATATGATTAATAACACAGCAAAGTTAGAATTAGATGTTTTTAATGTAAAAACAAACGAATACGAAAAAGTTCCAACTGCACTTTATCTTAATAATCGAGATGATTACAACTTAAAAGCTGACATAACAGCTCAAAATAAAATTATAGACGAAAGACAAAAAGAAAGGTCTAGAAATTTAAAAATTAACATTAAAAGAAATCAACAAATATTTAAAAAGCTTACAAAAAATTATGAAAATGAATTATCAATATTGCAAAGCAATAACGAATCTCTTATAAATGATGTTTTTGATGTACAGGAAAAAATACTTAAAGACACATATCTTTCAGAAAACCCATCTTTTAACGATAATAATATAGTAGTATTTTCAGGAAAAGATGCAATAGATAAAGTTTTAAAAAGTATAGGAGTGGAAATTAACGAAGAAAACAGAACAGGAGCAAGAGAGTTTATAGAAAACAAACAGCGTGAATTTTACAAAAACCCATCTCAGTATATAAAAGATGGAGGAGAATTAATTCTTATAAATGATAGAATACTTCCTAAAGAGTCTGATATTAGGATGATAATGAATTTAAATAACCCTAGTATATACGATGAATCAATATCAGATTCTAATGACTTTACTGTTCAATAATTAATATGTCTTTACTTGGACTAAAAAATTATCTTAATCAAAAAAATACTCAAGATGTATCTCAAAACGAAATACAAGATTCCTCTAAAACAACAAATTCTTTTAATTTAGAACTTAAAGATTATCTAAATAAAAATACAAAACAAGACTTTTCCATAGTTGAATCTAATGCTGATAGTTTAATGGAAGAGGAAATAAATACATCTTTGCAAAATGGAGAAAGCAAGTATTTTGAAGATATTAAGTATACAGAAGATACAGAACAGATAGAAGAAACAAGAGAAGTAAAAGAAGTAGAAATTGAAAAACCAAAAAGTTTAGTCGATTCTACAGATTATAGTTTTGCTCAAATAAATGATAAGGTGTGGGATGGATTATCTCAAGATACCTTTAATAGGCCCGTAAAAGACCTTTCTGGCGAAGAAAATATAAAATTGATGGCTAACATAGCCTACAATAAAAAGCTTAATCCACAAGGCTTTAATGCTTGGACTGCTTTTGAAAATGATAATTACAAAGAAGCATATGATGAGATTATAAATAACGGATTCGACTCTTTTGTAAAGCGTTACAAGGTTCCTCGAGGCCCACTCGAATTAATACAAAGCGAATTTGGAGAGGATGCTCCTATAGCGGCTGCTATTGTGCAGGCAGAATCTGGGTTTAATGAAAATGCAATAAATCAAAATGTACCTAAAAAACAACCAGAAGAATCAAAAGAAAATTCTACCGTTGTATACGATACTTTAAAAGGTCAAGTATCAAGCTCTTTAGGTCAAGATGTATCTATAGAAAATATAAAGGAAAATTTTTCTGAATACGGGCAATATGAGGTTGACGAAAAAGACTCTTTGAATGTTGATATAAAAGTAAAAAAAGATGGTACTTTAGAGTTAAGTGCTAAAGATAAATTTAAAGAAATGTTTTCTAAACCTCCAAAGGAACTTCAGGATGCATTTCCTGTTTTATTTAAACAAGAATCTGCAGCAGATAGAATTAAATTCTTGCAAGATAATAATTATTTAGAAAAAAATAAAAAGCTTATAATTACAGATTATATAAGAGCTAGTATAGCTGAAAGATTTGGAGTTAGTCCTAATAATATTGACTCTATTCCAGAAGAAAAAAAAGAAATTGCATTAGGTGTTGCTAGTAATATAATAACTAATATTTTATCTGCTCCTTTTTATACTTTAGAAATGTTAGAGTCTCCAGTTAGAAATATTCTATCGACTCAAAATAATCCGATAGAGCAAACTTTAAAAGAAACAGGTGTTTTAGTAAAAGATTTAGGAGTATTTTTTGGACATCAAATTGCAAACGTATCTATGTTTGTAAGTCCTTTTGCTACAGAAGAGCAAAGAAAACAAGCAAGTTTAGAATTATATAATGACCCTATGGGTCCTATTTTTGCTCTTGTTGGAGGTAAAGTAGCTGTAAAAAAATCTATAAAAAAAATAAAAGATGCTCCAAAAAGAGTTCAAGAAGCAGTAACTAATCTTCAAGCAGCTTTGCCTTATCATAAATCTGGAACAAAAGCTCCTACTAAAGATATACAACAATATGTAGACATAATGGATGACAATCCTAACGCTGTAAATGTAGCAGAACAATTATCTTTAGACCTTCAAACTGCTTCTAAAAGTGTAACTAAAAAAACTAAAAAACCTTCAGATGATGCAAAAAAAGTTGATGTAGAAATTATTGAAGAGCCTTCTGTTAAAAAACCTAAACCTAAACCTAAACCTAAAAAATACCCTGACTTAACAGATGATATGTCTAATGCATTAGTGTCTATTGAAAAAGCATTAAAAGAAGCTAAAACTAAAAAAGAGTATGACGCTTTACAAAAGGAATTTGTTGACATTGTCACGTCGGGGAAGTATTATGAGCCTGGTGGAACAACTAATAAACAAAATAACGCATTTTTAGACATAGCAAATGACTTATTGATAGGACTAAAGAAATCTCGTTGGGGCAAAGAGGAAAAAACAAAAGCCCCTAAAGTAAAACCTAAAAAATACCCTGACTTGACAGATGATATGTCTAACGCATTAGTGTCTTTTGAAGAAAAATTAAAAAAAGTTAAAACTAAAAAAGAATATAATGATTTAACAAACGAATTTATTAAAAGTAATGCTTATGAACCTGGTGGAGCAACTAAACTAAATAAAAAATTTGGAGAGATAGCTGAGGCCCTTTTTGTTAAATATGAGCCTAAAGCAAAGCCTAAAGTGACTCCCAAAGTAGACTCTAAAGCTAAAAAACCTAAACCTGAAGTTTCTATAGAAAAAAGAATTTCTTCTTTAAATGAAAAAGGATTTGAAAATTTATCTACGAATGAAAAAGTATATCTTTCAAAATTAAAAGCAGTTAAAGAATCTAAAGATAAACAGAAAGAAAAAGTATCTGCAAGCAAAGAAGATATAAAACAAAGAAAAAGAGAAATTGGTCGAATTGAATATAAAATAAAAGAACTTGAGACATCTTTAATAGAACAAGCAGATTTTTTAGATGCTGACAATGTAAAATCTAGAACTAGAGAAATAAACAATTTAAGAAAAACAGTCAAAGATTTAGATAAAGATTTGAATAATACTATAGAATTGCAAGGTGGGTTTGGCGGCTTTAGTAAAATTTTTAAAAAGAAACATATAGAAAATGTTTCAGAAAACTTTTTAGTTTGGATGAAAGAAACAAACAAAAAAGGAGAATTAGTTGAAAATAATCAATTAAAAATATTTGATTATACTGATAAAGCTGTGCATGATAATAAGTTTAAATCTTTTATGTCTTCAGTTGATAATTGGTTTAATATTAGACCTTATCCATCTAATCTTAGAGGTGTTAAAGATGTAGATAAATATTACGAAACAAGAAATAGATTTTTTGGCAAAGGCCATGTTGCAGAAATGTATACCCATGAAATTATTAAAAGCTGGAAGCAATATACTCCTAAAGAATTAACTCAAATGTATGATGTTTTAAATGGAACTAAAAAAATAGATATTATAAAAAATGCAAAACTCAGAAAAGAAACAAAAGTTGTAAGAAATATTATTGACGAGCTTGGTCAAAATCTTGTAGATAGAAACCTTTTAAATAAAGAGACATTTCAAAAATTAAAAGGTGAGTATATAGCTAGAATATACGATGTTTATTTAGGCTCTAGTGTAGAGTTGACAACATATGGAAGACCTTCATTGACAAGGAAATATTCAAAGCCAAGAAAGAATTTAACTTTAGATGAAAGAAAAGCGTTTTCTGAACAAAAAACTCCAGAATTGCCATTTAGTGAAACTGTGTCTCGTTCGTTATCTGATGTATTTGCAAATGATTTTATGCAATCAATACTTGACAATAAAGATTGGTCTGCTCCAGGAACAGTAATTAAATTAAAAAATGGTAAAAAATATGGTGAAGGATATTTAAGGGAGCTTAAAAACAGGACTGGTAGTTTTATTGCAGCAGAAAAGAAAAAAGGCAATAAAGTTAACAAAGAAACACAATCTTTATATGATGAGATAACAGATGCATTAAATAAATACGATGAATCTACTCCCAATATAGATAATAAAAGGTTTGTAAGAGCGGACGGTTATGGAATACTAGATGGAGCTTTTGTTGATAAAGGGATATTAAAAGATTTTGATGTAATGTTAAATAAAAATTCTTTTAAAGATAAAGGTCTTGGAGGCAAAATAGCTACTTTTTTAACAAATGCATTTAAAGTAAAAAACGTAGCACTAAATCCACCTACTATTATGAGAAATGCTATAAGTGCAGGTCAACAAACTTTTATATCTGGGCCTGGAATTAAAAATGTTCCTAATTCAACTTTAAAATTTATAAATGGAATGAAAGATAAAGATTATATGGAAGCAGCTAATGCAGGTTTATTTAATAAAACTTTTACAAAAGGAGAGTTAGAGTTTGCAGTTAACTGGTCTAAACAGCTATCTTCTGATTTAAAAAATAATGTTTCTTTTTCTAATTGCGTTTACAATATTTATAATAAAACTTTAGCAAAAGGAAAAAAGGCAGCAGGAAATGCTATTGGGTTTTATGGAAAAATTGATGATGTTTTTAAATTTGCAGTGTATTTAGATAGGAGGTCTAAAGGAAAATCTGTTTCAACTTCAACAAGATTAGCGCAAGAAGCTTTATTTGATTATAGTTTAGTTTCTCCTAGAGTTCAAAAAATAAGAGAATATATTCCTTTTACTACATATTTTACTAAAGTAGGACCTTGGATGTTAAAACAAGCAAAAAACAATCCTGTCCGCACATCTCTTGTAACTGGTGGTCCTATTGCATATGAATATTTTGGAGTAGCAGAAAAAACATTAAAAGAAAAAGGCACAACAGATGCTGATTGGGAAAGATACGAACAAACTAATTTTAAAAATTTAGAATCAGGTTCTTTTTTAACTTTGCCAACTAAAGATGCTAATGGCAATTTCCAAACGTTAAATTTTGCACATATGCAGCCACATGGTGCTTATTTACAAATTGGTGCAAAACTTTCAGACATATATTATGGATATGATGAAAATCAAGGATTAACATCATCTTATAATATAGAAAATATTTATAATAGTTTATTAAATGCTGGTGATGAAACACTTTCAAATTACAGCGCAAATCCACTACCAACATTATATTTTGCTTTTAAAACAGGAGTGGTTCCTACAAGGAATGGTTCCTATAATTTATATTCACCACTTGACAGTAAAGCAACTAAAGTTTTTAAATATGCGGCATTTGTTGCAGACATGCTTTTTATTCCTCCTTCAATTGGCGGTGGAGATTTAGGGTTAGTTGGTGAGTATTTAAATATGGACAGTCAAAGTATTAGAAAGTCAAAAAGAACAGATGCGCAAATTATATCAAGTGCAATGGGAATGAATATATACCCTGTAGATATAAATAAAGATTATTTAAACAAATTCAACAAATATAAAAGAGAATTTAATAAAATTGAAAGAGCAGAAAATTTTGAACAAAATAAAATTATGGAAGATGTAAATTTATCGAACGATGAAAAAGAAACAAAAATAAAAGAAATTACAAACAAAGCATTAGAAAGAAAACTAGAGTTAATTGATTCTAATTTTGGGAAAGAAACTGAAAAAACATTTAAAGCAAGATTAGATTCAACTAAAACTTCTGAAGCATTTGAAAAAATGGTAGAAGAAGCTAAAAAAATACAAGATTAGGATAATATTTACAGAAGTATTAAATTAGGCTAGAATTTATAATATATGTGCCCATGTCAACCACTCTGGGCGGTAAGGCACAATAACAAAAAGAGAGGAATATAATGGGAAAAACCCTAATAAGAGGTTCATCTGTTAAAGAAAGATTAGGCAGAATGGACGTAGATTTCATAGATGTAACATTAACTACTGATATAGAAACACATGCAAATGGAGACGTAATTACTTTGCCTATTGAAATTGAAAATGCAGTTTCAGTAAAAGGTGGTCGAGGAATTATTCAGTCTTTAATTCTAACAAATGGAGACAACTCTCTTGAATCTCCTGCAATTGAATTAATGTTTGCATCTGAAACAATGGATGTATCTACAACACCAGACGAAGGTGAAGCTGTAGGTATAGAAGATGCTGATTTAACTAAGCTGTGTGGTTCAACCACAGTAAGTAATTGGAGCCTTGTAAATACAAGTAAGGCTGAAATAGCAACAAAATCAAACATTGGATTAGTTGTAAAAGCTGCATCAACATCAACAAGTATTTTTGTAATTGCTATATGTCGTGATGCTAGTGGATTTAGTGCTAGTGCAACTACAGATTTAAAACTTAGATTAGGAATTATAAAAGACTAATGTTTCCTTCAAGAGCAATGACAGTATTAGGTGGCGATTCATTCAGAGATGAGTATTCCCTCGCCTTTGATGGTAGTAATGATTATCTAAATTGTGGTGGATTTAATGTTGGAACATCGGATTTTACTATTGCCATGTGGGTTAAATTCCCTCAAAATGCATCTGATAATAGAGATAATACGTATAATTATCTTATGGGTTCTTGGACTAATGATGAAAATTATTGGTATTTAAGAACTGATGCTAACTCTAAATTACATTTTTTTGATAGGATAAGTGATTCAAATGTTATTCATCATATTGGTAGTGCTACAATAGGAATTGATGCTTGGTATCATTTAGTTTTTACAAGAGATAGGAGTACCCCTCTAACTCAAATGTATGTTAATGGAGCTTTTGATAGTACAGATAATAACTCTGATGCTGGAGCTTCTCTTGCATTTAATAACTTTGCTATAAATAGAGGTGCTGCAGCATTTACATCATATGGTGAGGGAAGTAGTGAAGAAAACTATTATAGTGATGTAACTGTATATAATAAAGCATTATCAGCTTCAGAAGTAGCAACTATATATAATGGTAGAGAACCTTACAATCATAAAGAAGGTATTGCATCAGGCAATTTACAAGCCTGGTGGAGAATGGGTGATGGTAGATTTGATGGATTACAGGATGTACAAGGTTTAATATCTGATGAAGCTGTTACCCCAACTCTAAGCACTCAGATAATTGCTGACGGAGGTTTTGGTACTGCTGTTGGTGAAAGTACTACGGGAACTTATTGGATTACAGAAGCAGGATGGACTATCAGTGGCGGTAGTGCTACATATGATGGTGGTGGAGATAGCAATACGCAATTAGAAAGTATTACTAATTCAGATTTAGAAGATGGAGTTGTACATCAAGTCAATTTTACCTTAACTGATACGGGTGGAGGTGGAGTATATGTACGAATATGTGGTGGAAGTTTTGCCCTTGTTACAGGAACTGGGGAAAAAACGGTTTATCTATTAGCTGGTACAGGTACAAATAGACTTACATTTGAAACTGGGCATGATTCTAAAGCTTTTACTATTGATGACGTAAGTGTATATAAAACTAATGGCAATCCTGGAGTAATGGTAAATATGGCTGCTGAAGATTTTGTAGGAGATACCCCATAATGTTCGATAATAGAAAATGGATAATTATAAATGTATCTGACATAACAGAAGAAATGATTTCAAGTGCTATACAATCAAGTATGGATACATTAAGAAAAACTTTAGATGGTTCTAAAGCAATATTAAAATGGGATGGTGATACACCTTCTTGTTTTGATGGATTAACAACATATACTCATAGCGAGATTTGTACTGAACTTGCAAAAAGTGAATGGAATAGTAATGACTAGTAATTTATTAGAAGCAGTAAAATTATCAGAAGGATTTAGAGATAAAGTATATAAATGCACTGAAGGTTATGATACTATAGGCTATGGATTTGCAATAAAAGATTTAATTATAGATGAAGATATAGCTGAAATGATTTTAAGAAGAAAACTTGACTCTTTAATAGATAGAGTAAATAATAAATTTGCATTTTTAAAAGACCTACCTAATGAAGCCCAAGATGTTGTATATGAAATGTCTTATCAAATGGGTGTTAATGGGGTATCTAAATTTAAAAGATTTTTACAAGCATTAGAAGAAAACGATTATGGTTGGGCAGCAATAGAGATGCTTGATTCTAGATGGGCTAAACAAACGCCAAATAGAGCAAAAAAATTAAGTGATATTATAAAAGGATTGGCATGATGATAGATAAGAAGATTTCCGTTGGAACTCTAATAACAATAGCAACAATCGGTGCAACTGTAATTTTTACACAAGGAGCTGCTTCACATAGGATTGAATATGTTGAAAAAGAAACCTATGAAAATAAAGAGTCAATTAAATCTATAGTAAAAGAAGTCAATCAAAACAAAATAGATATAGGTAAAATAGAAACTAAAATAGATGAAGGGTTTAAGAGAATAGAAAACTTATTCATTGAAAACTAAATTGGTATATTATCGGTCGTAGGAAAAAAGACAAAGGTGTAGTTAAAAGGGCGGTTGTTACGCCAGATAAGCATTTTCCATTGCATGATGCTGATGCAATAAGTGTTTTAAAGAAAACAATAGAAATAGTAAAGCCAGATATATACATAGACTTAGGAGACGTAGGAGAGTGGGAGTCGTTTTCTGCTTGGAAGTATAAAAGAAAGAAAGCACCTCCTTTAGAATTTATGATTCCAGAAATGGAACAAGATGTTAATGAAGTAAACGTAGGAATGGATTGGATAGATGAGTCTCTTGATAAAGTCAATTGCAAACAAAAGTATATTACTGAAGGCAATCATGACAACTGGCTCAATATGGCTGTTGAAAAATACCCATACATTCCACAATATAAATTTAAGAATGCCGTTAATCTTCGTGATAGAGGATATACTTACTATCCTTTTGGTAAGCATCTTAAAATAGGAAAATTATATTTTTATCATGGCCACCAATATGGAGGTCAGTATCATACATCTAATCATCTTAGAAAGCTAGGGTGTAATGTTATGTATGGACATTGGCATGATTTACAGCAAATGAGTGCTACTCATATGGATGGTCCTAAGTCAGCATGGAGTATAGGATGTTTAAAAGACATGGGGCCAGATAGTAATGAGTGGTTAGACAATAGAAGAATAAACTGGGCTCATGCTTTTGCAATAGTAGATTTTTATGAAAAAGGACACTTTACAGTGCATATAATACAAATTATAGATGGAAAAACATCTTTATGGGGAGAGCTTATAAAGGGATGATTAATATTATAATCATATTTGCCTTTGCTTTAATATTTGTGCTTTATTCATATTTTTTGTATACATATGTTAAGGATGATGATAAATAATGGATATATTAGCAATATTAGAGCAGTTTGGAGTACCCGTAGCTATGTGCGTAGCGTTTGGGTATTTTATATTTAAACAGAATAAATGGATTCAAGATGATTTAAAGCGTGATTTAGATGATGCTAATGAGCGTTTTGAAAAGATTGTTATTGGATTAATTAACTCTCAAAAACAAATGCAATTAGATATTAAAGACTCTAAGGCTAGCTATAGAGCTATTGTAGAAATATTAGCATCCTTATCTGGTAATGGTCTAAAAGAAAAGTTTTTAAATAAACGAGATAATGATAGGAATTGGTAATGTTCCCAGTATTAAAAATATTAACACCAAAAGTATTAAAAGCCATTATGAAATATGTGTTTGAAGAAAACAATTTAGACCAACAAATGGGGTCTGTAAGAGCTAGATTAGATAAACTAGAAAAACAAATCAAGGAGAAATAGAATGAGTTTTTTAAAAGACATGATTAGTGAGCACAAAGAAGATATTATTAATAAAATATTTGATGACGAGTTACAAGAAAAGATTGTCTCTAAATTAAACGAGCATGTAGATATTCCAATTATATCTGAAAAAACAGAAGCAAAAATATTAAATGCTATCTACGACTCTATTGAAGATGTAGTAAAAGAAGTAATGTTAGAAAAACTTTAATAGTTTTTGAAAAATCATATCAAAATATGCGGTCATTACTACGAAGTTAAGTTTGTAGAAAATTTAACAGACTCTAGTGGTGACCGACATGCCTGGGGTAGAATCCACCCTGCCAATCAAATTATAGAAATAGAAGCAAACTGCAAAAACAGTAAAAAGAAAGAGTCTTTAGTTCATGAAGTTATACATGCTATTGAGGCTAGTGTTGATTTAGGTTTAAATGAATTAGAGATATGTGTTTTAGCTAACGCTTTGTTTCAGTTAGGTTTTGGTGAGTTGCTGATTGAAAAATTAGATGTTCCTATACTCTAATTATTTCTCGTGAAATAAAAAGTCTACATTGTTTATCTCTTTAATAGCTGCCTTAGCTATATCTGCTATACCAGACTCTTCAATAGCCTCTAATGCTTCCATAGCAATTATAAGCTTCTTGTTTGTTTTAGAGATAGAATCAGCTAACATATTTTTTTCTGTTTCCAGTTGAAATATATACTCTTGTGACATACGTTTCTCCGTTTATTTGTTTATAAGCAAATGGACTTTGACTCCAATAACTATCAGGCATATCTATATACTTTGGATATTTCTTATTATATTTAAACATACTTGTAGTATTTGTGTTTCTTATCATTACATATTTCTCCATTAACTTGTACTAATTAAATCTTTATTTGTTTCTTTTAAATAATACGCCATAACAATAGCATCTGCTGTGTCCAGTGTCACTTTTATTTCTGGATGATATTCCATGGCAATTTTTTTTAATCTTCTTTTTCTATCACCTTTATCTTTGGGCAGAGGTTGAAACATCTTCATCCATTTTTGAGGTGATACTTCAATGTAAGGGATATCCATTGATGCTAATATCCCTTGCCATTGACCGAAATTGTTTCCAAACTTAAAAGTAGAAGCCACCCCTTGATTAGGGAAGCTATGTACTTTTTCAATAATCGCAATAGTATTCTTAGAAGTTATAGTTTTTAGGAGTCTAGACATCTCTTTGACGGTGGGTGGACATTTATATGCACTTAAGATATTTTTATCTAAAAGGGCAACTCCTCCTTTAACTCCTGGGTCAATTGCGAGATATTTCCTATTGGCGTTTTTTGACAATTTCTATTCCTTTCATTAAGTTCTGTGCAAAGCAAACTAGCTCCCATTGAACAGTCTACTTCTTTAGACTTAGAGTATTCTGTAATCACTCTAAGTGGACTTGCATCTGGTAGATTAGGTGACCAGTTCTTACTAGCATTACAATCACACCTACCAACAACAGAAGTATAGTAATATTCGCCTTCTGGTAAATAATTTAAGGAAGCGACGATGTTTTTCCCAGAAAAAACTCCAAGAACAACACCAGTATTACCACAAAACGTGCAATTACTATCATTTGAATAGCTTTCTACTTTACTTTCAAAACTCCCGTATTTAGCAAGTATTTCTTTACACCTAGGTAATGTATCCTTTTCATTAGAAAGCTCTGTAATAGACCTATCTAGAAGCGTTATATTGCAATCCTGTAATCTTTTAACATAGTGTTCTACTAATGGTTTATTTTTGTATGGGTCTCTATTGAAATCCAAAAACAATTCACTTATTAGTTCTATTTTAGTCATAATTTACCCGTATTTTTTAAGTTTATTTAACCAGTCATCTTGGTTTTTAGTGTTATTATAATTACCCTCAAGTATCTTTATCATGTTTCTAGGTTGTATTATCCAGTCAAATGTAGCGGTCCACTCATCACTTCTTCCAGATAAAAAATCTGATTCGTATATCTTTTCAAAGTAGTCATCCCAAAATGATTCTTCTGGGTGCTCTTTTAATCTAGCAGTTAAACTAGAAAGCCTAGAACCTTTTACATTTATAACCTTAGGGACTGTCGTATCCTCAAATACTATATTCCATTTTTCATGAATATACTTTATAGTATTATTATATTTATTATTAGTTTTATTATTCTTTTTATTATTATGTAACGATTTTTCGTTATAGGTGTTACGATTTTTCGTTATAGGTATCTTATTTTTTAAGTATACCTTTCTCAGATTTCCTTTAGACCTATCTACATCCACTTTTACATAGCCACATTTGCACAATCCAGACATCCATGTTGATATAGTGTTTTTACCTACGCCATAAAGCTCTGAAAAATATTTGTTTGAAGCCCAACAATACCCACTTTGATTAGATAAGGCAGTAATCTCAGCATATAAAAGCTTCTGAGAGGATGATAATCTACTATCATATCTAACTTCTGCGGGTATTATTGCATAATAGTTTGTTTCTAGCTTTGCCATTATGAACTCATTTTACTTTTAAGTTTAGCAATCAACGCTTCTGCTTGTTGAGATGTGATGTCCTTCTCAATGTAAGATAATGCGCTATCTTTTTCATCTGGACTTAGTGTGCACTTATCTGATTCAAGTAAGCTATTTATCTTTTTAAACTGAGCAGTAGTAGCCATTACCTCTGGCAAATCTTCTCCTGCATAGATGTATAGACCTAAACCATGTAGCGCAATTGCTTTTGCTAAGCATCTTTGTATTGATGTGTTAATATGAAAAGCATTTGGTTTCATTATAGGGCTATTCCTATTATCTAATACTGGGTGGACTTGTGTTCTTTTAACACTATCTACATCTACCGTTACTTGTACAAAGTAACCAGTCTCAGTTCTCATATATGGTTGGTCAATTCCTTCTGGTGTTCTAAAGGTATGAACTTCCCATGTTGCATTAGGACAAACCTTTAATAGTTCTTGAACGGCAAAACTCCAACTCAAGTAGTTAAAGTTTCCTTTCTTCTCAACATATTTAGACACGTTAATTTGATTGAGCGTGCTAAATGTATTATCTTTCTTCGTCATGTTTCTCTCCTTATTTAAAATTTAATGGGCTACTAGCTTGGCTAAGGGAGTAAGCTTTCACCCATTGTACTGACAATACTAAAATGGAATACCATCAGTAGTAGTTTCTTTAGAACTAGTGGTGCTTTCTTTAGGCAGGCTAAATGATAATCCAAAATATTTTGTTCCTTTTTTAGATTCATTTATCCAAGCTGATATATAATAATCAGTACCACCGATACTAGCTTTACCAGTATAATCTGGTCTTTTTTGATTGTCCCCTTTGTCGTTCTTAAAAAGAACTCCAGACATATCTTTTTGTTGTTCAGCCATTACTTTTCTCCTTCCATGTTTTATACTTCTTGTTTTGTTTGTATTTATTTCCAAACCCTTCATTGTAAGAGCATGGGCTACATATAGAACCTAAATACTTGTCTGTTAACAAGCTATACCAATTATAAAATTGATGGTTCATTTTATGTTTTTTACATGCATCACAATTCTTGGTGAGTTTAGTTTTTTCTGCTATTAGATTAGAAGATACATTATCTACCATAATATATTTTATCTCTTCTAGATTGCATAGTTTCTATTCCCTTTTCTGATGGGGTCCAAGTTCCAAAGTCCATAACAACTTGTTTTCCGATATTCTTTTTGCCTATAGCAATAAGATGGTCATACATTCTTGTCATTTCATTTATAAACCTTTTATTTTTTACCATTCTTTTTCTTCCTTACTTTTCTCTTAGGTTTAACCCCAATACCAGATACTGCTTTTTTTAATTCTTTCATAATTGTTCTTATAGAGCTTGGTAGCGTTACGTTTTTCATTGTTTCTCCTTTATTTTTCTTTATATACCATACATCTATCATGCAAGTAAGCTTCAATCCACCAACATCCGTTGGCTACTTCCTTTATTTTTTTTATATTTCTTTGATGAGTAGTAAGGTTATCTTTCTTAGGTTCACGATTTTTTTTAGAGGTTTTAATTGCACTCTTT
>VTLG01012823.1_pt1 | contig 41641 bp, 56 predicted proteins | sample 4694571 | NCBI WGS metagenome assembly VTLG01 (sample SAMN12604809, study PRJNA352737) | marine metagenome | biome: ENVO:00000447; feature: ENVO:00000209|ENVO:00000569|ENVO:01000036; material: ENVO:00002151; isolation source: viral sequences binned using virsorter ...
TCCTTGTGAAGCCGATGAAAAGAATTCTACCTTAGTTGGGATTGTATCACTATCTGTAAATCTGTAAACATGATTTAAACTTCCTGTCAGTTCATCTTTGATTTGTAGTATATTACTACTTGATACACTTAATACCGATGATGTAAACTCAGTTGGTTGAGTTACATTTGTTTGTCTTGGAAAAACAGTTTGACTTGATAAATCAAATCTTATTTCACCACCAATCATTTCAGAAGTAAATGCAGTACCACTTGTTTTTGTAATTACTACATCGTCACCGAAAGTTGATTTTTGATACTTAGTATTAAATGACGCAGTTACTTTTGTTAGTGTTGACTTTCTTCCTTGTCCTAAATCATCACCCTCACTATCTAATTGGAATGAAGTGAATGGTCTTAAACTTGATGATACTTGTGCCGTTGGTAAAGTCTTTTCATCAAATATAATCTCTGATGAAGTTTTTTCATTTACCCTTACAGGTATTTTTCTATTCCATACTACATCAACATTATTTTTTGTTTTACCTTTTATTGTTATGGTAGCTTCACCTGGTGCAGTATTTTCATTTGCATTGGCTCTATTAGAATATACCCAAATAGAAATTAACCTACCACCATCTTTACTTAGAAAGTCAGGTATTTCATGATAGATAGTATTTCCTATCGCATCAATAACCTCAATCTCAATCTGTGAATTTCTTCTTAATAAAGAAGAACCCAATAATCTGATTGTATTTTTACCTGTTCCTAAGTAGGAAGGGATGTCGGTAATATTAAAGTATGTTGACGATGGGTTTGAATCAACTATGCCTTGTGATGGTCTTGGTCTACCACCATCACTTGGACTATCATCACCTCTTGGACCACTATCTGCAGGACCTCCTGTTGTGCCAGGAGCAAATGCAAAATCAGCCCTTGATTCGTTTTGACTTTTGTTTCGTTTACCTCGTCTTCTGTATTCTAATGCCATTCATAGACTCCATATATAACTATAAATATGAAACTTTTGAGAACCCTCTAACTTTACTGATGTCTATTATCTGGTCTACCATATCTCTTGTTTTGTCAATATGTGATATCGTGACAATAAAATCAAATTGTGTCTTAAGGTAATCAAACAATAAATATAGAGAATTAAAGTTATCAGTATCAAGTGAACCGAATCCTTCATCAATGGCTATGAAGTTTGGACGAGGTAAATTTGATACATTTATTAGTGCGGTTCTTATTGCGATTGATGATATAAATTTTTCCATACCACTTGTTAATTCAAGAGGCCAGTATTCATCAGTTCCATATGCAATATAAGAATTAATATTTTTTCCATCAGTATTTAATAATACTTGGAAATCTACTATTGGTGATAGTATGTTGTTTATTTCTATTTCCAACTTCGGTAATACCTCAGATATTAGTTGATATGGAATTCCATCTCTTCTAACACATTTAAGGTAATATTCGTATCCATCATATTTGATTTCCATTTCACGAAGTTTTTCAATAGATTCGTTTACTTGTTGTATAGATTTTTCTGCTAATTTAATATCAGAGTTAATCGACATTACCTCTTCGTTAACCTCGGATATTTTGTCTTTTAAAGTTTCTCGTGTGTCTTTAAAAGAATTTATTCTTTCATTGACCAGCTTGTTGTGCTCAACTGCTTGTTGCTGCTCATCTGCTTTTTTGATTAGTTCACTTAATGACTTAATCTCTGAGTTATATCCATCTACTAACTTGATACATTCATCGTAAACCTTAGTCGCATCTAACCATTCTTTATCTAATAGACGAGATTCATCTGTTAAGGTTTCATAATCTTGTAATTCATTCTTAACATCATATTGTGACCTTTCGTCTAATATCTTAATCTTTTCTTTAATTAGTTTTTCAAACTTAGTATTTTGACTTTTGATATCTTTTTGTAATTGTTCTGTTTGTTTTACAATTGGTGTATTTTTATTCTGTACACAATGGTCACAATTATCATCAAAGGTTAATTGACCAATACCTTCTAAGTGAGACCTCATATGCTTTAGGTCTAATTCAATAGTCTGAGATTCTTGTTCTAACTTATTATACTTTGTATCTAATCTATTGTACTTAGTATTTTTCTTTTTAAGTTCTTTGATGTTTAACTTAGATAGTTTAGATTCAATATCTTTTTGTTTCACTTCAATATCATTGATTTGTAATTTATTAAAATCACATTCTGAGCTTTGATTATCTAAAAGAATCTGAATCTCTTTTAACTTAGATTGTAAAGTTTCTTTATCACCGATATCTTCTACTGGTTTTAAAGTTCTTACCTCATACTCCATTTTCATAATAGTATTATCTAACTTTAAATCAAGTTCATCTTTTCTTTCTTGTAGTTTATCTAAAGAACCTGTAATTGATGTTAACGATTGTTCTGCTTCAATCAATTGACTTGGGAAGTCTTCTTTTTTATATTCTCTAAGTAATGTGTTTAGTTCTCTAATCTCTTCACTTGCTATCGCCCATAAATCTTCAAATATATCCATATCTAAAAATTGTGCCAATAGTTCTTTTCTTTCCTTTTGAGATTTTTCTATGAATCCACTACTATTAGATTGTGTTGACATCGCAGTTAAAACAAAGTCTTCATATGTTCCAATATATTCACGAATGATTGCATTGGTCTCTCTTCGTTGTTCACCATTCAATGATTCTTTTTGACCATCAATCACACGATAAAAATCAACATCAACTTTTACAGTTCCTCTCTTTGGACTTTTCTTTGCTTTTCTTTCTATGAAGTAAGGGGTGTTGTTTAACTCAAATTCAAACTTACAATCAAAGTTCATTTTAGAATAGTTCATTACATCTTCTGCTCTGATTGTTCTTGAGCATTTGTCAAACATACAAAATGATAATGCGTCCCATAAAGTTGACTTACCACTTGCATTTGGTGCAAAGATTCCGTATGCACCTTTCATATTGGTAAAATCAATTACATTATTAGTTCCATATGAAAACATATTAGAAAACTCAAATCTTTTTGGAATCCATGTTGAGTTAGATAATATATTGTGTTTTCCTAATTTATCATTTATATCATTGTTTATACTTGTAACAACTTCAAGTTGTTCTTTTGTAAGATGTTCTGTTTCTTCTAAATACTCTTGTATTAATTTATTTTGGAAACCTGTATCTCTTACATTTTGTAATATAATAGATTGGTGTTCTATATCTCGTTTACGAGTCAATACTTTTTGTACAGTAAGTTCTTGAACTTCTTTTCCTTTTTTTATCTGTGCAATTAATTTATTTAATTGTGATGTTTTTGTATCTTTTACTCGTATTCTAATTCTTGGTTTTTTCGGTATTGGATTGTCCGATACTATTTTACCATTTTCAATATCAATAGTAACATATCCATAATCGTTATGAACAGGAACAAACTTACTTTTAAGTGTATTCATATCCCATACTAAAATACCATGAATAGGATATTTTGCTTCACCATGATTTTGAACTATAAGAGAACCTGCGTATTTTATGTGAGGTTGTTTCATTACCTCATTATTAGGTTTGTGAATATCACCTAATAAAGCTAAATCATATCCATCGAAGTGAGATACTTTAACATTTTTATTTTGGATAACAAACCCATGTTCGGTTTCTATATTATCTACTGGTCCATGAAATACTGCAATCCTACCATTATTTTCTTTAAATCCTTTTGCAGATGGAAATCCTTCCGATTTGTCCCAAATAGATTTATGTACAAATGTATAACCACCGATTCCATATCCACCTGTATCTTTTAGGTAGTATATATTCTTATGGTCCAATGCTGATATGATTGGACTCAGTGCGTCAAGTCTTGATGTGTTATTTAGATTTGCGTCATGATTACCAGGTATTACAATAGTTGGTAATAGGTCCGCTAACTTACAGAAAAACTCTTGTGTTAGGTCAACCACCTCGGGTGACATATCTGTCTTTGCGTGTACAATATCACCTGCAATATAGATAACATCATTCTTACCCATTGTAGATAATATGTGTCCATACAATTGTGAGAACACTTCACGATACTCTTTGTGTCTTTTAAGATTTCTAATGTGGACATCGGCGATATGATATATTTTATCAATCTTCTCGACACCGATGTCGATATATTTTATTTTTCTCATGCACTAAATAGCTGATACTCCATTAACTTTCTCAAGTCTAAGGATTGAGTATCATAGATTTTTTGGTTTATAGTTTCATATCCCATTTCGGATGGGTCTTTATCACCCAAATCAACCAAATGCGTATCTATCCCATATGACATAAACTTCTTTGAAAGTCCTATGGCATTAGATAATGCGTCTGAATCTAAACAAATATACAACTTTTTTACTTTATTTGCAATTATTTTCTTCTCTAATTCTGATTGTATTGATTTTCCGAATAATGGTATGGCATTTCTACGAATAGCAATCGCATCAAATGCACCTTCACATAAAACCAATGGTATATCCCAATTTATTAGTAAGTCAAACCCCACAATGTTTTTTGATACCTTTGGATTTTTATGTTTAAATTTACTTTGATAAAACGACCTACCTACAAAAAAGTTAAGTCGTCCTCTCTCATCATAAGATGGAATTATAATTTTATCTTCATATTCTCCTGTTTCACAATATCCTATATTATATTTAACAATATCCTCTGGTCTCAATCCTCGTTTTAACAAATAATTTAATGCGTGTTTGTATTTGAAGGATTTTGATTTTTTATAAAGTGGTTTAAATTCTTTTGGAAGTTCTACTCGTTCTTCTACTGCAACCCCTTGGTAATCAGAACTATAACGATTTATTCTACTGAATATACTATTGTATTCGTCCCAAGTTTGTTTTGATACACGAAGTTTCTTAAAAAGGGTTTTTATTGTTCTTCCCTTTTCATCGGATATCCAACAATGCCATGGATTTTTACCTTCAGAAGTAATCTTTATATTTACTTCTAATTTAGGTTTATAGTGGTCTACAAATGGTGAGTAAAACGCATAGTTATCACCAGATGTTCTCTTGGATTTACCAAGAACGGACTCCAATAATTCGAGTAGTCTATCTTCCATTTAGTATAAAGTTACCTTAATATACAAAATTATTTTGAAAAATCAAAGAAACTTTCCTTTTCTTTTTCATCAATCCATTCTTGAGGTATTTCTTTTTTAGCCCATTTGAACCCATTCTTCTCACACCATTCAGCGTAAGTGGTCTTAGAACCTTTATAGATTTTACCATTTGGTGATTGTAGTACAAACCTTAAATCCATCTCTGGATTTTGTTCTTTTATTAGTAAATGTTTTTTTCTATCTTCAGGCAAGAACCATCCTTTTGATTCTATGAAGATTCCATTTGGTAGTTTAAAATCAGGTTTGTAAGTGTGGTGTGTTGCTGGTATTGTATATGAAACTTCGTGTTGTTCATATTCACCATCAATTCCTTGAGATTGTAATTGTTCATCAATTCGTGACTCAAGGCCGGACTTATGTCCTTTTTGTTTTTGGATGTGACTCCAATTGCCTTTTTTATTCATAACTATTCAAAATCTAATCTGACATCAACTGTTACATCAACATCTTGTCGTTTTTTTAGAGGTGACCCCATTTTAGCTATCGCCAATAAATCTCCAGTATCATTGTAAAGTCCAATAGAAGTAATGTATGGTCTAAAGTCTGAACCTGTAACAAATGGTATTAAATCATTTGAGTGTTCATTGTCCCCTAATCTTAATGTATTATTTTGAGATACATTAAATTCACTTCTACCTATTTCACATAAGAAAGATTGTTGTTCTATTTTTTTACTTGACTTGTATGTAAATTCAAATCCTTTTTGTGTATAATTAAAATTACCATTTCCTAAAAAACAATTTTGGTATTTTGGTCTTGGGTCAGTTATTACTATTAATCCTTTTTCATAATAAACATATCCTACATTTCTTGTTTGATATGCTGACCCACTAATTACATGATTGTTTGTTAGTGATGCGATATTATCGTTTGATAAATTTGTATCATATATTCTTATCTCATCAACCGAACCACTTGTGCCTGTACTTGCCGTTGCGTTGTCACACATTATAGTAATGTCTGATTCGTTTTGAAAGTGTAGTGTTCTGTTTGTTTGTAATGAACTTCCTTGTTTGACACCATCTATATAAAATTCAAATTTATTCATAGGAAATCCAAAGTTGTGATTTACTATAATATTATGCCATTGATTATCGTTATACTTCGTAGATGAACTTACAGTCATCAAATGTCCTTTATCTGCTCTACCATCACTATATTGAAAAACAAGTTGTCCGTTTTTTGCACCTGCACTTTGATTAAATACACTAACATCAAATGGAAATTGTCCATCTGTTCTTGTATGTAGTTGTGATATTCCTGAATTGTAGTTGTAAGGGTCTCTTTTTTGATTTGATTTTTTTATAAGAGTGTTTGTTAAGTTATCTGTATAAGATTGACTTGGTGGTAGTTTTACCCACATTGAAATAGCGAAATCATTCGCTGGAGTAAAGAAGTTGTAATTCCCACTACCTGCACTTGAATATATGTATGAGTCTTGGATGGTGTCTACTGCGTATCCACTTGAACTAACTTCTCCTGTTGTTGTTATACCTTTTACTATTGTTGCTTTTTGTATATGAATATTATTTCTTCTTGCACTCTCTTCTAAACTTCTTTTATAAAATTTATTAATCGTTCCATCTTGAAATCCTAAATAAAATCTTAATCTATCTTTAGGTGCAAACTTAGTTTGGTCTATAACAGTATCATATATAATACCACATTCAGGTGTATGTTTTGATTCACTTAAAAATAAAGAAGCGGATGCCGCAACTTTAGAATGGTCTGTTATAGTTACTGAACCTGGCTTAATTCCTCTACCAAATTTATTTTGTGGTATTGATATTATAGATGCGGTTGGGTGTAATAAGTGACCACCATGACCATGTTTAAAACAAGAAGTGTTTATTGTGTCCCACATAATTTTTTGTGGTACTTTATTTAATTCTCTTGTTACTGCTCTGGATCCTGTTAACAGACTACTATCGTATTCTATTCCTTGGTGTTTAGATTGTGATACTTCTATAAGTGTTCCGTTTGGTGATATTGCTCTTAAAATGGATATTTCAAAAGATGAGGAGTGATTAACATCAGTTACCTCATATTTTTTATATGCCGTATAGGGATACTTGGTTATCCCTTCATTGAATATCCTTTTGAAAACTTGTGCCATACTTCATCGTTTTAGAAATCTAATTTAACTTTAACCAATATTTCGTTAGAGAAAGATTTCAATAGAGGTTTAGAAAGTTTAGCAATTGCCAATAGTTCATTGTCATTGTTAAATAAACCAATGTTCGTTATATAAACTTTTGGGTCACCTATAAAAGTTGCCTGATTTAGTTTACCTTCTGAACCCGAGATGAATGTTGGATTATTACTAAAGTTATACTCTGCGTTTTTAGCTCTAACAAAATAGAATGTAGATTTTATTTCTTCTTCATTCCTTGCTTGGAAACCATTCGCAGCATTATCAACTGCAGATGCGCTTATTCTCGTAAATAGTTTACCATGGTTTTGATTGTCAGCTTGAGTTCTTACTGTTCCCATAGAAGCTGATTGGTCAAGTGCGTGTGCACCTAATACAATAATACCATGTTGTGGGTAAACTTCACCATAAATTTGTGAACTATCTTGTACACCTGCTGCTAATGAACCACTTACAATATTATATTTAGTTTGTCTTGGATTACCAGCTTGGTTTGTATCACCACTATCATCAATCAATCTTAGTAATGGTTTACCTGCTGAAGCTGAAATACATAGTTCCCAATTTCCTGGGTCTAATCTATCTTTTATTCTAGCTCTGTTTATTGCAATTGCGTAAACATCATTTTGATTCGTATCTTCAAATCTAAAGAATTTTTGATTTGCTGGTAATAATACTTGTTGTAATTGTGAATATATTGCAGATGAAGGTGAGTCTTCATTTGTTCCTGCTGAACCACTACCTGCGTAATGTCCATATGCTATTGAGAACTGAGGTTCGTTAGTAGATACAGATGGAAGTCCATTATATATTTCATAATAATATGCTTTTTGAGTGTTTGATTGAAAAGACGATGTGTGGAATACTGTTAATTCACCACTATTGCCACTCCATAATCCTCTTGTTATTCTTTTAGTTCCACCTTCAACGATATCTTCAGTTGTAAATGCCGTATAAACTTTACCACTTCCATAATCATATGCACCTGCTGGGATTACAGGAGTATTATTATTGTTAGTGTCGTTAAGAATAATATCATTAGTGTCTCTTATGATAATAGGACCAGAGCTTTGTTGGCCACCGCCACCGCCGCCTCCGCCATTCATTTGTAAAACATTATTGATAGGTTGCATTCCAACTCCAAGTGGTCCACCAAAGTTTTCAACTCCGCCTGGACCAAATCCGTCACCCATTCCGCCGCCGTAATTTTGTGGCCCCATGTTAGGTCCAAAAGGATTACCTGCAAAACCATAATTGTTAAATACTGCCATGCTCTTCTCTCCTTTATCCGTTTACGATTACTTTAGGTGTAAGTGTTATATCAACTTCCGCTCTACCACCTGTTTCATTACCAATGATAACAATCCTTGTAGTTGTAGTTTGGTTTATCGGTAAAGTGTTAGTTGGTGTAAATGTGAATTGACTTAATCCTTGTACTTGTATCGCTTTACTTGTAGCGTATGAGTTAAGATTAATGATAGGTGTTTGTGTACCTGGAACTCCACCTTGTCCTTGGATAGTTCCCACATCACTATTAAGTAACACTGCCGTATATCCTAATGTTTCATTACCACCATTTTTAGTCGTTACATTAATTGTAGTTGCAGTACCTTCTTCTTCTGCAGCTATTGTTAATGGAGTTACCTCTAAGAATGGTAACTTGACTGTAGCTTTTGGTAACGATAATAATTTATATTTCATTAGATATGATTCATCAGTAATTGCCTCTAAGACTGGCATATTTTCAATAACGATACCATAGAAATCACTACCTAATGAGTGCGATGGATTCCAAAGGTCATAATTAACCTCGTCATCCGCTAATGCAAATTGTGTTATCTGAAACTTATCTCGCCCCTCAGCTAATAGCTCTCTACCCCTTTTAGTAAGGATTGCGTCTACTGTTACAGATGAATTATCTAAAAATCCCATAGTTGTTTCCTCTTTTACTTATATAAATATAGTTTTTTTTATTTTTAAATCATTTTTTTAATATACATCCAAAATATTATCCACCACGATTGTTTCTTAGGTAGTTTGATAATGGACTATTTACATTTGTTGCTCCACTTGTGTTACCATTAAAGATACCACCTGGTGTTGCAGTTGTATTAAAATTTCTTCTTCCACTTGCTCTGTTAATCGCCTCATTTACTGCGTTAACATCAACACCATAAGTCTGTCCACTTGGTCGTGTTCCTATTCCTAAGTTGTTAGGGGAAGGTCTTACTATTGGTGGTTTTGGATTTCGTGTTGGTGGTAAGAAAGATACAGGTGTAAATATATTGTTTGCAACAGATACAGTCTCACTATTACTTGGATTATCTATTACTGATATTATATTTTGCACCGATACTAAATCTTGTGGGTCTACGACTTTTATTCCTTTAGAATCTCCTGGTGACTCAACTCCTAATCCACCATCTTGGTCAGGAGTATTGTAAACTAATACATTTGAGTCTACCGTTGATATTTCTACTACTGGCGTATTATCAGGCGTATCAGGTGATATTGTTGTTAATGAATCACTTGATATCTTACATCCGTTGTAAAATAAATTTTCTAATCCACCTGTCAATCTATCATCTTGAACTTCTGCAAAATGGAAAGACGCTGAGTTTGAATACGATGGTCCTCTTGAAGCAGAAAAGTCTGTACTATAAAAATACTTTGGTTCAAGTGCACTTAAAGATAGTCTTGCGTCTAAGACAGTAGAACCTGTTGGTGAGTATTCCCAATAAGGATTCGATTGAGTTACATACACATAATTAGAACCACTACCCACCATTATATCAGTATATCTGTATATTGATGGTGCGAATGGGTTTCGTGTTATACTACTTGTATATGTTACATAATCAGCCGATGCGGATTCCATTACTCGTATACCAGTATTTTCAAATGTATGTTGACTATAACTTACTGTGTCTGGTCTTTTAAAATTATTTCTTTCAAGTGCATGAGGTTCAATTAAAATACCTTTATGCCAATCTGCTCTCGCAGGTACTATTTGTTTCATAGTATCAAAAATCGACATATCATATCTTGCCAACATTCCTATCAAAATATTTAACGCAGTACCTCTATTGTATTTTTGGAAATAATTCCTAGCTCTAAAATCTAATAAATCATATCCATCAATATTTCTTACATCAGTATCACCAATTAAATCGTCTGTACTAAAGTAACCTTCTGATGCGTAGATGTCAAAGTTTACTGTATCGGTTGTTGAAAAGTATGTTCCTAAAAGATTTGAATCAATTGGCGCTTGGTCGTATTGACTTCTTTCATTACTCTTTTCAAATTGTAAGTTTCCTAATAATGATGAAGATTCTATTCTTACTTTTCTATTGTTTAGATTCAATGCGCCTACTGAAGGAATGGTTACAAATTGTGTATCTACTTCACCAGACAATCTATTTGAATCTGAGTTGGTATATGATGCGGATAAAATAAATCCTCTATCAGACGCCGTTACTTTTTGATTTGGATGTCTTGAAGAAATAAAACTACTTGTAGTATTATATTTACTATCTGGGAATATTCTGTAAAGAACATTTTCAAAAGATGTATCTATATCTAAATCGGTTGTATTATCATCAGAATAATATGCCTCTCTATTTTGTGCGTGGCCTGATATAACCTCACTACTTAATTCTTTTTTATAATATCTTAACTCTTGTATACTTGATGTAGTTGTTGTACCTGCAAATGGTGCTTCAACATTATTTAAGAATGTAGAACCACTTGAATGCCAAATATAATTCCAATTGTCATCAGTTGTTGATGCGGTTGGTTGTGCAAGTACTTCACCAAAGTCATCAACCCATGCTGCGTCTAAACGATATCCACTAGAACCTGAAGATAGTCCTATTACAACATCTCTTTGTTGTACATATGGAAAGTAAGACGAACTTATTGTTATTGATGGACTACCACCTTGTACTAAGAATCTAGCGTCTTTTGTTACTGGTCTATAATCCCATTTTACTGCCAGCCTTCCACCATCTTTTTGGTTGATTCTAAATATGTTGTGACTTCCTTTTGGTAACTTACCAATGTACTCTATTGTCTTTGGTCTATTACCACCAATTGTATCCCATGGTTGTTTACTACTTGTGTTACCATCTAATTGTAATTTATAAACATATCTTTCATGTTCGTATAAATTTTTATCATCTTTAACTCTTGGACCACCATATTCTCTAATTTTAAGGAAAGCACTTGGAATACCATAAGATGCGATTAAAGTTTTAAATGACCTTGCAGTACCTTTTGTTTTATATATGCCTGGTAAATTATTTAATAATCTTCGCCAAGTTTCTTGTACTATTTCTTTAGTTGGTTTTGAATATAATGAACCAGATTGTTGTGGATTACCATCTTGTTGTAATCCAAATTCATATTGCCACAACCCAACATCTGAGTAACCATTATATAACTCCCACCCAAATGAGTTTGCTACTATCTGTATTAGTTGATTTGCTAAACCATCTTGAGGGTGTTCTTCTCTTTCGTTAATCTGAGTTATAGATTTTATATACTTCCAAGATATATCAAAGTGCTGACCTATCATGTTTATGAAAAGTTCATAGTCTCTATTTAACTCATCGTCATTAATGTTTACAGGAATAACCTTACTAAGTTTATTCGCATTTTGTGCGTCATATGAAGAGGCACTTGCAAGTGTTGAGGTTCGCCAGTTTCTTCCTTCACTTGATGTACTATGGAATAACACATCAGGATTTCTACTTGATTTAGGATATGGATTAATTGTAAAGTCAGAAGATGAATAGTAACTATATAGTTCTGAATCATGGTTGTAGTATAACCAATACTCGAAGTCATCAAAAGTTCCTATCAGTTCATTTCTTCGTCTTGTTGATGAAGATATGTTTGTTAGTGCGTCTGAACCGCTTACACTATTTAGTACACCAATTCTTTTATCAAATGCCTCTATTTGTTGTAACTTATAATAAAAGTTTTCAACTCGTTCTTCAGCTGAAGAAAAGTTTATAAAGTTTTTAAAATTAGAGTGGTCTGTATTTAATTTTATATTTCCTAACGACCCACTAAAAAACTTATCAATAATTTTTTGTTGTGTTGTAGTACCTGCGTCTAATAAGGAGTTCCAAGTTTCAAACTCACCACTACTTCCTTTTCCTTCACCTAAGTCTATGTTAAAGTTAGGGTCTGAAAAGAATGGGGTTTGGTCTACACCTAAGTTTCTAAATAAAATAATTTTTTCAACATAAGACCTCATTAATTGTGCTGATAGTCCTATGTTTTGGTTTACTGTTATGTTATCTGGTAACGGATTATATAATTTTATTATTGCAGTATCAGTTGATACTATTTCAGGATTAAGTCTTGTGTACTTAACACTCCAATTGTATGGTTGTCCCAATGGAACAACAACACCACCACCTGCTTGTCCGTTATTCCAAATGCCTGGTAGTTCAACTGCCCTTGCTATTCTTTCACCTGTATCGGGTGGTAGTGAACCTGAATCTACAACATCACCTAATGAATATTTTCTAATCCATGAAAGACTTGTATCTTGATTTTGAACTATTTTAAATTCATCAAATTTACCTGTTAGTTCAAAGTGTGGCGTTGTATTTTGATTTCCAAACATTCCATTGTTATCACTTAAGGTGTATTGGTCTATCTTAACTTCTGCAAAGGTTTGGTATGGTGATTCACCACTTTCGTCCAACCCAGCTTCAAGAGCTCTATCGTTGACTGGGAAAAATATAGTACCTTCAGTATCGCCAATTGGATATTGTAGGTATGCGTCCATTTCACCAACTATCTGTCCTTCATATTGTGCGTTTACTATTGGTATTAAATTATTGTCACCTAAATTCAACATTAAAGGTGGATAGTGGTTTGGATTCTCTGTAAATGAGTTTCCTCTTTGTTGAGCGATTGACAATGCTCTCATATTAGATAGTGAGTTTTGACTTAATCCCTCTATCTTTACTTCAGTTCTATCACCAGATATTTCTTTTATTTTTGCACCTGGTAAATTGTGAAGGAAGTTGTAAACTATTGTATATGTTCCTTGATTAAATCCTGCGTTTCTAATATCTTGTTCAGGATTTACTTTTAAAGTATATCCACCAGTATCAGTTCCAATACCATCTAATTGTTGATTATATTGAGATGATACTAAACTTGAACCTGCGTAATAGTGTTTTTCTACTGATACACTTGTTTGTGTACCATCATTAAAAGTTATACCTAAAATGTCTTGATTACCTAACGGCACTCGATTTTGATTCGCTTCTAACGCACCTCTGTCTTGATTATCAAAAACTTGACCAACTGCTGGTTGTTTTGACAATATCTCATCTTCGTTATAAAATCTATCTAATGCCATTCTTTAAATCCAAAAACTTACCATTGTAGGTATTTTCTCTAATTCTTTTATTTACCTTTGATATTGTAAGATAATCATATCCTTCAATTTCATATAGCCCATTAACTAATTCTTTTACTCTTAAACTTTTAGGTAATACTTTTTCTTGTAAGGTAATACCATTTAAAGTTTTAATACTTTTTTTATGATTTTTAATTCTTCTAAACTTAGTGTGTATTTTAGATGGTCTATCACATTTTTTTCTGATACCTAAATGTTCTTGCCACAATGCTTCATTACTCCATTTTATATCAATAAACATATTTCTTTCAAAACCCATAATCATTGCGGTGTCTAAAATCTCTTTTAGTTTATCATAATCTTTTACTTCATTTCTTAATACAATATCAACATCCATTGTTGGTATCTTTGCTCCATAAACATTTTCTGCAAATGCACCAACTAAATAAACTTTGTAGTCTGATAAATCAACTTCTTTGTTAAAGTTGTTCCACCATCCTTTAAACTTATCATATCTTGGTTGTTCCCAAGGTGTTGTAGTTTCAATATTTCCGATTCTAAAGTAAAACATTTTTTTTCCTATTAACTGTCAAATGGGTCGTAGTTTCCGCCTGATGAATTATTAGATGAATTATTGTTTGTTGCATTTCCACCTGTCGCATCTGGATTACCCCCATTTGCATTAGTATTGTCTGCATTTGAACTATTTGGTTGACCATTACTTCCTAATGGTGGATACATATCACCAGGATTACCATAGTTTAATGGAGTTATTGTGCCATCAGGATTAACCGAATATGGTGGCCATGGAATGCCTGTTTGGATTGTTGAGTTCTGTATTGTAGTAAATGCAGTAAAGTCTTGTGGATAATAACGACTACCCCAATATGCTCTTGTTCTAGCAATTTGTCTTGGATTAACTTCTCTTATTGGAAACGATAGTTCTTTTATTTCTGTGTCAACATTATTTTCAATATCCACTCTTTGATATCTGGCTGGCTTTGTTTGTGTTCCATCTTCTTTTTCTATAAAGAAAACTTCACCATAAGATTCACCCTCACCTTGAAGTGGATATGATACTATCTGTCCTCGAACATTTCTATTTATATTTCTACTTGCCATTATCTAACTACCTTAAAGTAAAAGTTGTCATCGTAATATCTTATATTGTCACCTTGGTCTACTCTAAAACAAAACTTGTAAAATCTTTCAGGTTGTAATCCGTTAAACCAAAAATTAAAATAATTACCACTACTATCACAACTTACTTTGGTGTAGTTAGTATCAAATGGAATAATAACTTGTTCGGTTTGAGAATCTACTACTGAGTAGTATGTAGTAGTTGGTAAATACTTCACTGTTTTTAATGGTGTTGTTGAAAAAGTTCTTGTTGGATATCTTTCTCTACCAAAGACTCGTATTTTACTTTTTGAAGTTTCTTTGTATTCTTGTTGTAGATTTTTAACATACAATATAATATCGTCACCTGTTAGTGCCTCTAACGAACCTGTAACAAATGATGAGTCATCCCATCTTGTTTCTAATACAGGTGGATATATTGTGTGTGTATCCGATGAAAAGAATTTTATAGAACCAAACTTTGTAGTAGAGTTTTCATCTACTTTAGATTTTTTAATCATAAATCCATTATTAGTTCTTGTACCATTTAACCACTCATTTACATATGCCGTAACGGGTACATTTAGATTATCTGTTGCTTTTGTGAAACTTTGTGTATAATGTGTGCCTGCACTAAATGATGATGTGAACCATGTCCCACCACCCGAATTTGTATTGAAATGCGCTTCCCATCTATTATCGTGAAACGCAGAACCTGTTAAGTCATGGTCTGATGATTGTATTTTAAAGTTGTCAATTGAACCACTCGCTTGAAGTGCACTACCACTTGCAAAATAAGACCATCTAAATCTATACTCACCACTTTCTCTGGCTTGGAATTTAATATTTATGTCTTGACTTGATGTTACGAATCTTACTGAATCAGAGAAATCATTTACATCTACTAATCTTCCTGTTGGTGTTTGTATTGTAAACTCAACACCTAATGCACTTCCATCACCTCTCGTGTTTGGAAAGTTACCTGGGTCAAGAGAAAAACTTGCCGTATAGTTTCTATTTTCTTGTAAATCAAACTTTCTATTTAAAGTAGCTCCACCAAGTTTGGATGCGGATATATTTAATATCTCGTTTGCTAAAAATGCAGAACCACTAATACCATCTGTGTTATCAATTCCTTCATTTATAATGTAAGTTGTTGGAAGACCTGTTCCTGCGTTTACACTATATTGGTCATTTACTAATACTGACTCTTCCTCTGTTGAGAATAAATAAAAGTTATCAATTGAACCTTGAGAACCATCTGCACCATTGTCGTCAAAGAATGTATATTGTAATTTGTAAACGCCTGGCATACTTGCAGTAAATGCCATTTTGTAAGTTGCGGTACTTACTAACGATTCTTGGAATCCAACAATATCAGTTCCTAATCTTGAACCACTTGGATTTATAATATTAAAATCTATACCACTTAAAGATTCTCTGTTAAAATCAAACTCAAGTTGATAAACTCTACTAGCGTCTAAAGAGGCTGATAGATTTGCCGTACCACCACCAAAGTTTGATGCGGACATCGCCAATTTTGAACCTGAAGATACTAATATTGGGTCATCGCCTGTACTTCCTTTTATCTTATCTACTAACTCAAATGAACCAACACTACCTGCAAAGTCAAAATAACTTAACAATGAACTTATGGTGTCAGGATTCGCTGGTTGACCAACTAATGCATTTGTAACATCCCACTCTGTACCTGTTACTCTTTTTTCCCAAGTACACCCTTCTTCGTGGTGTGGTGTATCTGCCTCTTGTCCTAATCCCTCAATCCAAGACTCTTTGATTGGATATACAAACAAATCATAGTTGTCTTGTATTTCTCTACTTTCAATATTTTCTAATCTTAGTCTATATTGTGGTGATGTAATAGTACCATCTACTATTGAACTTGAAATTTCTGTTAGGTCAAATTGTACAAGCGCTCTACTATTTCCTAATAGAGTTGCATTGTCTGTGTCATATAGTTTACCTACTTCAAGAATTTCATCTTTACCCACATTTTGGGCCTTACGAGTTGTGTCTTCGTAAAGTGTAGTGTCCTTATTTGAATATATTCTATAAATCATATTTTAACCTTTAAAATAATGGTACTACTCTACCTCTAATATCTTGGTCTGGATATTTTACTTCAAATATAGATGGGTCTTTTGGTGGATAAACTACACCATTTCTTGTTGCTCCTTTAACATCATATCTTCTAGGAGAATAGTTACCATTAAACTTATTACTGATTTGTAATCCACCCTCGTTATCAGAATTAGGTCTTACAACACTCTGTACACCATCTACTTCATCTAACATTACATATAGGTCAGATAATAGTATTGGTTGATTAATACTTCTTTTTTCAATCTTAAAATAGTCTCTTAACTTTTGAATACATTTAAGAAGAACATCATTTGAGTTAGAGTTTGGTTTTACTACTATTTCAAAATCAATTCCTATATTTACAATATATGCATTTTTAATATTGATTGCGTCTGTTAAGATTCTATAATAAGATAAATAATTTCTTAAATTAAATTTAGTAGCGTCATTTACTATCGCCATTTTATTATTAGAATTATATCCTAAACAATAAAAGTTTATTGCCAATTGATTTTCATAAGGTTCATTTGTATCTTGTGAATCGTCAAGTGGTGTTTTTATTTGAAAGTCTGGTGCAACAAATGCTTTTGCTACTGAACCAAATTGTGGTGGCATTGCGTATGCTCTTACTAAATAATCTTCTTTTGTTACACTTCTATTTTGTGCACTAAAATATGCTTTTGCATTTTCTCTTACTTCTTCTAATTCTTCTTCAAACTTACCACCAACTGCTGGTTGTTCGTTTGTTACCGCTAGTGAGTTTTTTGCTTCAGAAAATAACTGACCATCTAATCCTATCTCAGATGTTTCTATCGTTACATTAGCAAGTCCTTTTAAATCACCTGCTACAACATTATCATCAACACCTTTACCAACTCTATATCTTACTGTTAATGTTTGATTCGCTGGTGCTATTCCATATGTTCTTGAATATAAAAAGTTTGATGGGTCTAATCCTTGATTCAGATTTCCACTTGCGTTATATAATGCAGAACCAACATTATCAGGATTAGGTAGTAGTTCTTCATCTGCGTTTGAAGAAATACCTGCTCCAAATTGAATTTGTATTTCACCATCGTCTGTGATTCTTGTTACATATCTTTTTGGAACTCTTTTAAGTTTTAGTAATGCGGGTGTCTCATTTGAAAACGCCGAATATCTTAAAGAATATTCCGATGTGTTTGGTGATTCTTCAAAAACAGTATCTTGTCCAAGATACTCTACCTTTGTCCATTCTTCACCATCATCATCTGATACTCCGATTATATCTATCAGACCATCTTCGTCTGATATTTTTATTTTGTCATAAATTTTTGGTGCGCCAAATTCAAACTCTTGTTCTTTTTCTTTACCACTTGTTGCTCTTACAAATTTCTTTAGAAGATATTTTACAGGTAAGTTTGTACTGTCATCGACTTGATATACTGAAATTTCAGTTGGGTCAAATGACGATGAAAAATTAAATCTGACTTTTTGGTTTGTAGTAAACTCAACTGAGCTATCTGATTCTGCAGTCACTTTTGCACCTTCCTTTATAGTGAGTGCGTATCTAAAGTCTGGTCTTACATTTGCTCCTGAACCTATCGCTGGTACTAATTGAAACATAGAAAGAGTTGTTGTCGCTGGTACATTTAACTTTGGTTTATATCCATACGCTTGTGATATTGCGAATATATTTTTCTTTTCTTGTGCTTGTTCTAATATAGATTCTCTAAGTTGTACATCTGTATAGTATGATAGTACATCACCTACATATGAAGATAACTCTAACATCATCATACCAGGTGATGATTCGTTAAAGTCATTAAATGTTTGTGGGAAATAAGTTTTCGTGAAGTCTATAAGATTTTGTCTTATATCACCAAAGTCTCTTCCTACTAAACTAACATCTTTTTTAATTTTATCTGGCATATTTTATCCCGAGTTATGCGATGGACAATCCACCTTGTTCACTTACCTCTAATATAATTATCTGATTTGCGTTACTTTCCCCTACTGAAAATGTAAAAGAAAAGTTTACAATGTGTCTGTCTTCATCTTTTGTTACAATTATATCTTTCATTTTAATATAAGGTAACCAAAATTTTATGTCTTCAGCAATTGTATCTCTTAAACTATTTAGTAACTTGTCAGTAATTTGTTCAAACAAAAAAGAAGGAAGGTCCGTTCCAAACAAAGGTTGAAATGGCCTCTCACCCTTTCTTGTTAATAATAAACACTTTAAGTTTGATAGTGCTTGGTCTTGTGTTGAAAATGTACTACTAAATATAGGTGTACCCCCTAATGGAAATGGTACTCCTACTGCAACATTTCTTCTCAAGTCTAAAGGACTTATTCTTTGAATAGGTCTTTCTGCCATTATACTCTACCCTTCTTCTTGTCTATCGCTTTCATTAATTTAGAATAATCTTTAGTTAATGCTTGTCCAACGCCTGAATTCATTACTGCATTTACATCAACTGCTCTACCATCAGAATCTTGTGTTGGTATCATTGATTGTGGTGTTGGTTGACTACTAAGCCCCATCATTGACGCCATAGTTTGTCTATTCATTCCTTGTGCATTATTTGCAGTCAAAGTTCCACCACCCATTGTTGGCCAAGTGTCAACTGTTTCATTTAACATATCGGAAAACTTTCCGTTTTTAAATTTAACATTTGGTTTCTTAACCTTTTTTGTTGGTTGAGGTTTATTCATCTCTTGGATGATAGATTCACGAATAGCAAGTTTCTCTTTTGCTACTTGTTTTCTTACCTCTTCTTTTATTAATGTTTGTATTGCTTTTACAAATTTATTTGTGTCCATAATAATAAATAGTTTTTTATATAATTATTGTTTCATTAAATTTAACTCTGTTGTTATTTTTGCAATCTTAGCTTTTATTCCACTTGTTTTTCCTACTAATACACCACCTGCAGCTGCTAATGGTGCATTTGGTATGGTTGGGGCTGAACTTACATTTCCAGCTGCTCCTGAACTTGCGAATGAATTGACTGCATTGTTTAACGCATCGAGTTCGTTTTTAATTTCGTCTATTTGTGTAAACATATTATCCATCGCAGCTTTCCACGCTGGTGTTGATATATTTACATCTTCTGTTCCTGCTAATATAACTCTATCTTTTTTAGCGTTTAGTAATACTCTATCAGAGTTAACTAACACTTGAGGGTCACCAAAAATATTACCAGGTTTTACTCCCAAAGAAAATGGATGTGCTTGGCTAAGACTAATTTTTTGTTTAGATGTCATGTACAAAGAAGTATCATCTTCGTTAACATCTTCTATCACAAACTTATTCCAACCACTTGAGTTTTGTGTATTTCGTAATATCGTAATCGGTGAAGTTGAATCACCTGTCCAAGATGGACTTTGTGTTGTTTCTGTATTACCTGATGGAGTGTATCCTAACCTTATTGATTGTCCAAACCTACCTTCTAATAAAAAGTCACCAGTAAATGGTTGTAGTGCGGATAGGTCTGATAGTTCTTCAAATCCGTATTCAAAACTAAAAGGTTTTGTTGAACTTGCGTTTGGATTTCCTGCCGAAACTTCTGCATAATTTGCAGAATCACCACCACTACCTACTAATACAGAGTTTCCTTTTGGTAATGCGTTATGGTTTATATTCTTTTGTAGTGAAGTAGTTGTAGTGTAATAGTATATTGGTTTACTTTTATCTGGTGACGATGATGGTGATGTTCCTGTTAACAACTTTACCATTTCACCAACTACTGGAATTCTTTTTATGTTTGTATCTAAAGGGAATGCTATTTCAAACCTTTCGGTTTTAAGTCCCCTTATATTACGCGATACCTTTATACTATACAGAAGTTCTGGCTCTGTATCCTTATATATTAATTCTCTTACGATAGCGTCCACTATTCATCTCCCGTATCTTCTTGTGGTAGGTCTTTTTCTACTTCTTCTATTGCGTCCATTAGTTGTCTTTTTTCTTCATCAGACAACATATAGTTTCCATCACCTGTGTTGTTATCTTTCATCATCCTTTGTACGATTGCCGCTAACTTAACTAATGCGTCATCATTCTTTACGGATATTTCAAGATACTCCTTTATTAAAGGAACAACTACTGACGCATCATTTAGATTCTTGACCATTGGTTCAAGTTGTGCAATCAATAATTTTATTTGTCGGTCTTTCTTTTTTTGATTAGAATAAATGTCAGACATTATATCTGAAAAAGATTTACCTTTAAATATTTCATCGTCTTTGGTCATTGAATTCCTCGATTCTATGATTTATTTCTAAATACCCTTTTTGTACATGGTCTAAATATAATTCTTTATAAATGTTTTTCATTTTACCAATTACTTTAGTTATGTATTGAGTTTGAACACCTGTCCTCTCTCTAATAAGTATGTAAAGAGCCTTTTTGTTGTAAGAATATAAATCGTGTCGTGTTCTAAACAACTCAACAATTGAGTCTGCTATTTTTTGTTCTCTTTCTTTCGCAAACAACTTGAAAAGATTTGCGTCAATATATCTAACATAAAAATCAAAAAAGTCTGATACTGATTCTTTTAATTCTTTTTCATAAACTTCATTACCTATGTTTCTTGAAGTATCAATATATTTTACTTCTGTTTTTTGTTTCATTCTTTGGTAGTTCTGATTATTCTCATTAAATAAATAGTTTCTTGCTACTACCGTAAAGTAAGAGAATGCTCTACCATTCGCTCCGTTAAACTTATGAATTTTTTGATTTAGAAACGCCACAACATTAGCCTTGACATCATCATATGGTACATCAAAGTAATATGTTTTATATGTGTGAATAACATTTTCAGATAACTTATCAAACGGATAGTGAATAAATCTATTATAGATTTTATTTTTTAATCTATAATCATCTATACTATTATAGGCGTTTATAGCTATCTCAGTAATCTTAGTGAAATATCTTTTATTCTTTCGTCTCCTCGGCATAGTATCCTTCCAGTTTCTCTATAATTTCATATAATTGTTTGAATACAAATCCCGTTTCATCGTCTGATTCAAATGCGCCTTTTGTATCTAAGTCTTTCATCTTTCTCATTGAGTCATCTACTATCTTTGCGAAATCTGAAATCATTTTTTCTTGTTCTTCTACAACATCTTCAGTAGCTTCATTCTTTCTTAGAAGATTCCAAGTAGTGAATCCAAAAACTAAAGTGGTTATAGAAAGTATAATAATTGTTGTAATCATATTAGTCTTCTACTATATCTTTAAATGCGTCAAATACTTTTTTTGTGTCTTCAGTTGTAGTTTTAGAAGTATTAAATGTATCTGATAGTTTTCCCTTTGAAGATGGTCTTCCGTTAGGATTACGAGTCGACTTAAGAGGACTCATTTCGTTTTGCCATCTTTCATATTCATATCTTGCTGCGTTAATATCTGCTTGGTGCATGATATGAGGTAATGGTGTTTTAAGTGTTTGGTCTTTATTATATGTGATATAATATTTTTTATTATTCTCATCATATAATCCATCAGTAAGTTGAATACCTAACCACTCTTCCTCACTACACTTAACTCCAAAGTGATTTAATAAAAAGAATGTTCTAAGTGTATGGTCCATATAATTAAGGTTTGGATTTGTTTTATAAATCTTACCTTGATTTTTTACATGCCATTCAGAGTCATTCTTTATGTAAATGTCTTCATCTACTGAACCAAGTTTACCTAAGTCGTGATGTAGTGCCGTAAATATGATTGACTCTTTTGTAAGTCCTTTCATATCCAATCCCCACTTTTCTTGTAGTTCAAATATACCAAGTGCGTTTCTTGTTACTCTTAATATATGGTCAATGTAACCACCAGGAAATGCATTGTGATAGTGTTCAACTGATGAAGCTGGTGTATAGATTATTCTTTCTTCAAAATGGTCATACATTTTGTTTAGTGATTCTAATCTCTCACCTTCAAATGTGTTATTAATTAATTTTCTAAATTTTTCGTAATTGGCTACTAATTCTTCAGCCGTAAAAAAGTTTGTCATTTTATATTATTTTATCGATGATTCCAAGTTCTAATGCTTGTTGTGCTGATATGAAGTAATCGTTTGACGAAATGTTTTCCCAATACTCTTTATCCTTCTTAGTACATTCAGCCATCAATTCATTACAATCACTTTCTAACTCTTCGCTAAATTTAGCGTTAGATTTTACATCACTCAATTTACCTACTACTATTGTAGATAATTGGTGTACCATAATCTTAGAGTGTTTGGACGCCATACGAGTACCTGTTCCACAAGCTAATAATAATGCTCCTGCGGACATAGCTGCTCCTCTAACAATGATATTATATTTGATATCTTGTTTTTCTTGAGACTTCATAAAGTCAATAAGACCAAGGGTTTCAATCACATCACCGCCTGGTGTATTTAGTAAGATGTTAAATGTCTTAACATTACCACCATTTAGTTTTGTTAGTAGTCTTGATTTAGATATAACATCAAATGTCATACCTGATTGGATTTCACCTTCTATGATAATAACATTATCTTGAGTGTCTATTCCATAATCAAAATGCCTAAAGTGTTTTCTATCAGGGTCTTTATCTGATGACTCTGATTTTTGTTTCCTTTCGGCGTCTGCTAACTCCTTCTCATACCTAACTTCAAGTTCTTCTGAGCTTGAGGTTGTCTCATTTCCGTATAATTCGTCCATAGTTTAATTCTAAATTTATACTAATATACAAATAAAAATTTACATATCCAAATGTTGATTGATTTTTTTCTATCTTTGTCTTGTAACTTTAGTGGTTGGTACTTTACTTATTGAAGCGTATGTGTGTTTTCTTGGTTTTAGTTCGACCTTTTGATTTTCTTCAAAAACTCGTTCAACTTCTTCTTCTACTTTTGTCGTTTCTTCCACCTCTTCCAAAACTTCTTGTACTTCTTCTTGTTCAAGTTCTGTTTCTTTTCTTCTATTGTCGTCCACGCTCTCTGTTGATTCTGATAGTTCTTCCCCATTTTCTTCAGTAATGGGTTCATGAAAATTATTATCAGTAGGAGTGTCACCATCCCCGTCAGAAATAATATTGCCTGTATCGTTGTCATCATGTCTTCCTATTAATTTGTTTAATGCAATTACCATAGCGATTGCTAATGGGTCAAAAACAAACACTATTAATAAGGTAAACCAATTTACAATTACATTCATTGGTTTCTCAGTTAACTCTGCCATATATCTAAGTGGACCTATCTCAGCCGCCACTTCATTGTTTGATTCAATATCTAATACTTGTAGTTCAAGTTTTGTAATTGAGTCAGTCAATGATTCAAGTTTGACATTTATATTTGCTCTTGTATTTACTGCAGTCTCTAATTCTTTCGTTAACAATTTTCTTGTTGAGGATGATTGAGTTGTGATTACATTACCTAAAGTATCTGTATATTGAATCACATTATTAGATATACCATTTCTCAAATCAAGAATAGATTTTGTCAAATTACTTTTTTCTATATTGTAATAATCAAGTTGTTCTTGGAATCGGTCTTTTTTTAACTCAATTACTTTGACTTGTTTTTCTACTATACCTAATTGGTCTGCAGTTGTTTGATATGCTGATGTTAAGAATCCATAAATACCTAATGATGTAATCACCATCAGAATAACAACGGCAAGTGATAGATACCATTTCATCCATCCTGCCTTTTTCCAATTGTTATGTAGATAAGATGCGGTCACAAGTTTTGCAACTTCTAATGCACCTGCCATAATGATAACTTCAAACCTTGCGCCTGCAAATAAAGAACTTAATCCAAATACAGAATAGTATGCAGCTGAACCAGCCACCGAGAAGGTACTCAGAATCATTAGTAGGATAAAACCATTTGACCTGTTGAAAAGTTTTTTCATTTTTTTTCCTAAAAATTGATTTTATTAACTTTTAAAATTGTACTTATATACGAACAACTAAGTTGCTAAGTCGCTAAGCTCCCCCGTACTTAAGTCCTGTATAAATATTAAAATAATATTTAATAAAGTAATAAAAAACAAGCTTTCCCCCTAACTATGCCCTTTTGTGTTTACTAAAATTGGAAAGATAATTTAGAACAGTTAGTTCTTTTGCCTTCGCTTCAACCACAATATCAAGGTCATGACCATAAGTATCAATCTTAGAATAGATATAATCTGAATGTGCCTGAGGTTTTGCAGTCTCATCTTCAAGGGTTTTTGATTCAGAATAATGTACAACAGGTTTAATATCACCCCATGTTGACATCGCCAACTCTAAGGCCTCTTGTTCTGTCATATCACCTGTGCAAAATCTATGATGGTGATAATCAAAGACAATAGGAATACCAATTCTTTCGTGTATATACATTAAGTCTTTTACTGAATACATACTTGCTTTGTCATCATTCTCAACAGTAAGTCTTGTTTGTACTGATTCAGGCAACCTCTCGAAGTTCTTACAGAATCTATCCATCGCCGATTGTTTGTCACCATAGACACCATTACAATGTATATTGATTTTATTGTAAGGAGTTCTACTCAATCCCATCAAGTCAAATATCTCACCATGAATGGACAAGTCTCTAATCGTGTTGTTTACTACTCGTTCATTCGGTGATACAAGAACATTGAATGGGCCAGGATGAGATGTAATCCTTTGACCATACTTTGCTGCCAGATTCCCTGCACCATTTAGTAAGATAGAAATCTTACGATAATCAGGCATTGAACTAAGAGAAAACTCTGAAGCCCATGGAATCAAATCAGAAGTCATACGGAATAGTTTGAATCCATTCTTATGATTCCACTTGATAATCTCAATAAGGTCTCTGGTGTTCTGTAATGCAAGGTCTGATGACCTTCTGATTCCTTCTTTAAGGAAAGTTCGTTTTATCATACTACGATTTGTAGTAATCTTATCTTTGCGTAGTGTCATATTGATACACGCATAACCTAAGTTTGTCATTTTTTACTATTTAATCTATTACTAATATACGAAATATTTTTCTAAAATCCAAACGATAATTGTTTTTTATTATCGTACTTCCATCCTAAGTTATATAGAACTATCATTCTTAACTTGTCATAGAGGTCTGAATTTTTATCTAACCATTTAAGTCCTTTTCTAATACTAACTTGAGGGTCTGATTTATTATACGCGTTGAACTGATGAAATCCATCTGCCCAACCAAGTATCAAACCACAACTCTGTTTCCCATCGTCAGTTATATAGAAGTAATCTTGAGGGTGTCTAATCATATTATTTAAAAATTACCAGGTGCTACCTGAAAACACGAGATACCATTAGCTCGCCACATATCTACTACCTTTTGTCTATCATCAAAAGTACATAGAACATTGTCTTTCCCAATATCGTCTAACCAATTTTGTTTAAGGACATCATCGGGAGTGAAATCTTTTATTGGTCTCATAAGTAATCTATGAAATGGAACTTTGTTTTTACTTAACCAAAACTTAGTAGCCCATATAGTACTTTTACTTCTACCACTAAATATCACAATCTGAAAACCATCACTTGCGAGACTTTGTGCCATTTTAATTACAGGTATATTTGGTTTATCTAAACTAATGTTTTTAGGGTCAAAGAACTTGTCCCAATCCATCTTACCATTTGGTTTGGTAGAAATCTTTCTCCTATCATCAATAAGAGCAAGAGTACCATCTAAATCAAAGATTACTATTTTGTTTTTTAAGAACATCTATTTGTTTTTGTAGTTGTTTAATTTTTCTATCCCTACTCAGTAGATACTTTACTAAAGTGCCTTTGTGAGTTATTTGGTATATTGATTTCATATCTTAATTATTATTACATAATAAAGATAATAAAAAAAGGGGACTTTTCCAAGCCCCCAATGTTAAATTTATGTTAAATTTTTGCTATAACTCTTCGTACTCTATGTCCGTAACTTCTTGTAAAAAATAGTAAAAACCATCACTGCCTTTGAGTACCAAGTCGCAGTTAAGATGTTCTTTCCATGTAGAGACAATTGGTCTTCTGTTTTCATGGATTCGTCTTATGATTAAGTATAATGTATCATTGTGTTGTAACTTCTTGTATCTTAACCACGAGTATGCAGACATCTAACTTATTTAACTTTTACTGTAATGTTTTTTGCTTTTCTATCTTCATACTTTGGAATCTCAATCTTAAGTAATCCATCTTTACAAATAGCTGATGTAGAGTTTAAATCAAAAGACTCATGAATCTTATACTTTCTTTCAAGCTTACGATTGTCTTTTTCTGCTTTCATTAGAAGAAACCTATCTTCTACTTTTACATCAATATCTTTGTTTGATAAACCTGGCACTTCTAACTCAATCTTCAATACATCATCTTTAATATAAGATGTAGGTGTTGAAATACTTTTTGTGTCATTGTCCCAATTTAACATTGAATCAAACACAGTATCAAAATTTGAATAAAATAAATTTGTCATAATAACCTTTTTTTTAATTAATGTTTCTGATTATTATAGTACCAAATCCGTACCATTAGATAAAATAGGAAGATGTGTCAGTATGTGTATGACACGATGTCAGTTTAAAGAGATAGGTGACCCATGTTTTATGACACGATAGTGTCTTGTGTCTTGGTATGCCTCTTCAAGTTGTAATAACAACCCATCCATAACAAACATTCTAATTGTTTCATCCATCATTCTATGATTAGAGCAAGTTATCCAAAGTGAGTCTTGGTCAAGGATGACATTAATCTTAGTGGTCGTTCTCTCTTCAGCAGGAAAATTATCTTCAAATGTTGGTTCGTTATCTATATCTTCAAACTCATCTTCGCCCAATTCACCATAAAGATAATCGTGTAGATAATAGACCTTAGTCATATCATCTAAACTCATGAAGTAATTATATTCTGCTTCATCCCAATCCATGATATCTCCTTTACTATAAGTATTACTCATGGTTTATCTTTCCACAATTTATTTAGATATTCTAACCCTTCTTTGTTGATAATTGTATTATCTGCCTTTACAAAGTCTAAAAAGATATCAATTATAGTTTTTACAAACTCGCTAGTAAATCTATCCTTCATTTGATTTAGTTTAGCGCCCATGTTAACAACATAGTTTGTATTAGGCGCCTGTTCTGAATCTATAAGTGAATGAATCTTATTCTTTGCGATTGTAAAGTAAGGTTCTTTTTTAGCAACAATAACATCACGAACTGAAGCAACATAGGTTTCCAAGTCTGACTTTTCACCAAGTGTGTCGTCAGCCAACATATCAAAGATATCACTTGAAGCAAACTCCAAATAATACTTATCCTTGTATCGATAGCTCATAAGACTATCGTTATAGAATTCTTCTATGTCTAAATTCTTATCGTTCAATCTTGTTGATTATTTTCCTAAACCTAATCTATATTTTTTCTTTGCTAAATCTACCGCTTCAAAACAAGTCATTCCTAACTTGTTTAATTCAGCCATTGTAACTTCAAATTCTTTTCCACCAATTTGTATGTGCCCTACCTTGGTAGCACTATGTGGGTGTTCTGAAAAACTAAATTGTTCGTGAATTCTGAAGTCTAAAGAGTTGAATAGGTTTCCGTATCTTTTTTCGTTTCGTTCCTGTCTTTCTTTAGGAACACCAAATGAGTGGTTGACATTACCATGTCTCATTTTTACTTTATTATACTTTTTCATAAGTAACTAATTTTGGTTATATACCAATAAATAGTTTTCTCAACACTAATAAAGTTAATTTTTTTTACGATTTCTTCTTGAAACTCTATCAAACTTTTTTTCATCAATAACCATATCATGTTTCATTGGATGAGTTCTATTAAAGTTTTGTTCAATCTGACAAGACCTACTTGCCCAATACCATGCGTCATATGCTTTAGTTTGTGGTGGGATAAATAACTCCTCACCCACCACAGTACCAGCGCCACTTGATATATAGAACAATCCATCGTTGTTCATTTGAATCTTAGCTTTAGGATATCTCTTCCTAACTTTTCTTTGAAATGATTTAAACTTCCTCGTTTGAATCTTGTCCATTTTGTTTTTTGTTTAAATGTTTGGTAAGTCCTTTGTGAATATGTGCGGTTGATAATTCCTTGTTAACAGAACATCTGTCAACTTTTTTACCATTCTCAAGTAGTACCTCATAAATCAATCCCCTCTTAAGTTTTGTTCTACTCGTAACCACGCCCACTCTAAAGTGACCATTTACCTTGACAATAACACTATCACCTTTTTGGAATACCATATTATTTAATTACTTTTATAATCTTTGTCTCTATTACTGACCCAACTTCAAATTCAACTCCTGAACCTTCAAAGTCTTTTGTGACTTTTACTTCTGCGTCTGTTACAGACACTGCGTTAACTACATATTGTTCTGTTAACTTTTTTACCTTACCTTTGTCATCGGTGTGATGTACTTTTACTTTTGCGATGTAATACTTCATAATTTAATTTTAATAATTTAACATTTCGTTTAACTCTTGTTCATCAACAAGTTTATATTCCCCATTCGGTTTATCCGAATGAGCGTCTTCAAATATAGTGTGATAGAAGTTCACGAAGTGTCCTTCGCCGATATCTACCTTTCCTGCAGGTATCACTACATACCCATAATTTTCTCCTTGGTCTTGATAGTAGTTACAATCTCTCGGATACTCATTTAATTTATTACTCAAGTTTTCCATTTTTAAATTTGTGTATTAATGTTCCTAAATCTCTACCTGTCTCGGTAGGTTTGTATGCCAACTTTCCATTTTCATTTACATACATTGAAATTAATCCTTTATCTAATAATCCTAACAATGCGTCATCAGTTTCGTATTGTTTATATTTGTTATATGCGCTAATGATAATCTCAGACAAAAAATCCATATTACTTGAATTTCTTAAACCCTCTCTTACAAAATCTTCCATAAGTTCCCAATCGGTTATTCCAAATCCAACATCTTTTAACTCTTGACAGATTTGTTTTGTTAGTTCGTTAAGTTCTGATTTATCCCACTTCATCTTTTTTATCCCAAGTTTTTCTTTCGTTTTCTTTACCTAATTTTTTTATCTCGTCCCATCTTTTATCACTAATCTCTTCACCCCTACTAGCCGCATCAAGAAAGTTTATCTTTTTTAGCTCATGTGTATTTAGAGGTCTTGTTTTTGTTTTGAGATATTCTGTTTTAGAATCTAAGTATTCTAAAAACTTATCAAAATCATATGCAGCTATCTCATCAAGTTGTTTGTCTGTTAGTGGATTGTTGGGGTCGTACTTTAGATTCATATCTTTAAATATACAAAAAATTTATTTAATTAACAAGCTTTGTCCCTTCATTCTCTCTATTAGATAAAACTCATATAGTTGTTCTGCGTCCATCAATCTACTATTCATAGCTTTATCCCAAAGACAAAACCCAAACTCTTTCTTGAGTTCTTTCTTAAGACTATCTAATATTCTAATCTCATCTTTGTGTCCTTCTTCTGCCAACTTGTTTGCTCTAACATTTTTTAGATAAGTCTTTTGTCTCGCTTCATATTCATAACCCCAATAGTCACCACCCTCAGGACACTTACTCATTATCTCATTGTAGAGGTCAGAAGACTGCTTTCTTGCAGCCTTCTCCTCTGAGTAATAATGAGAGTAATCGAAATCACCATTGTTAATTCTTTCTATTAAGGGTTTCTTAACTGATAGTTTTTTCTTCCTACCATTGGTCCACCATCTGAACTTATTGTATCCCATATCTTAATAAGGTTGTTCTACTTCTTCAGCGTTAAACAAATCCTCATTCTCTGGAACTTCACCTAAGAACTTTTGGATGAATTGTTTCATGTAAACTCTTTCAGATTGAGCACCACCACTTTGGTCGAACATTGGGTAGATTGTAATCTCAGCAGCTTCACCTAAATTGAAACCATCATAAAGTAGAGAACCAATCTCAACTGCCGTTCTCGTAGACAAGGCGTTACTTAACTTAGGAGTCTCAGACATCAAGTCAGCTCTTGTCATCGAAGTAATCTCAGCGACATTGTCGATGATGTCTTTGTCAACTGAAGGATACATCATCTGAAGTAACTCAGACTCTTCGTCCTTAGTTAGAGTGTCCATTTCGATAACAGTAAATCTGTCTAACATCGCTCTATCAAGAGCTCTTGTAGCGGTGTACTCATTACCGATGTTTGCCGATGCGATGAAGGAAACACCTTCAGCAACTTTGACAACAGGAGCGTCAGCGGCTTCATCCAATCTTAGGTATCTTTGACCTTGGTCAAGAACCGTCATCAGAATGTTGTGAGCCTCAGGGTGAGCTCTTGTCAACTCATCAAGGATGACAACAGTATTAGGAGTTTGAATCGCTTTAACAAAAGGTGAGGTATTGAATACCGTACCCTTCTTGGAATCAAACTGAGTGTTACCAATTAGAGTTGTTCTTGGGTCTTGAGTAGAACCCAAGTTAATAATAAAGGTGTTGTAACCTTCAAGTGAATTAGCCGCCGCTTTAGCCGCCATAGTCTTACCACAACCAGCGGGGCCAGTCATCATAATATTTTTACCTCTAAGAATGTTTCTCACTAAGTACTTCCACTTAAGAGACTTCATGAATAACATTTTAGGTTTTAGACCTTCAGACTTTTCGTGAATGAAATTAAGAACATCTGAAGTCATTTCAGCAGTCGCTGGTTGTATAACAGTAGGTTTGTATTCAAGAGCGACAAGACCACCATTAGGTGCGGTGAAGTTACCAACTGGCTCAGGGTTTTGTTCTACCTTAGCTGCTGGAACTCTTGTAAAGTCTATCTTACCATCTGACAATCTACCACTAACTCTGACCTTAAATCCATACTTGTCAGGTCTTTTAAACGATTGTCTAACTCTCTTGAAAAGGTTAGTACCTTCTTCATTGAACTCAGGAATCAAGAAGTGTTTTCCTGCCGAGTCCTCAAATAGAAACTTGCCATCAACTTGGACAATTTTTCCGAATACTGATTTTTGTGCTTTCATATACTTATTATTTAATTTTTACTCTTTTAATTATTACTCTATAAAGATAGTGATTTAGGTTCACAACTCCAAATTTTTAATGTTAAATAATTGTTAAATTTTAACTTCAAACTTTTTATTTAATGTCTTAGCCAACTGAGTCATATTATCAACATTGATAAACTCTGAATCTTTTCCGTACATTTTCTCAAACTGAGTTTTACTACTTCCATAGTATCCATCAGAGATAAAGTAGGATAGAACTCCAACGCCAGCTTGTCTAACTTTCTTAACTTGTTCTGCCGTATGGTCGACTGCGTATTGACCACCATAACTAATTTCTTTGTTGTCAAAGCCAGGCCAACCATCAGAGAAGTTGATTAGGTAACTATCTGTACCATTCTTGGTCTTGACTAATTCTTTTAAGATTGCCTCGAAACAAAGACCCTCAGGAGTAGTTCCACTTGGTGAAATAAACTTGAATAAGTTTTGTATCTTTTGGAACTTGTCTTTTCTTGAGTCATATGCAATCATCATTAGTGGTTGACATCCTTGACCACTATTGTAGTAGATACCTCTATAAGAAATTACTACATTCATATTGTCGGTCATTGATGCCGCCTTAGCGATTGCGACTGCTGCCGTTTGGGTGTTGTACCACTTGTCACCACCCATCGAAGAACTTGCGTCAATCGAAATGTGTAGTAGACATGGTGTCGCCGTATTGATATTGATTTGGTCAAAGATTTGGAAGTTACCGAATCCAATCTCGTGTAACATTCTACCATTTAATTTACCACTCTTCATTCTTGGAGTGTTGTTAATTCTCTCTTCATTTCTTGTCTTAAGTTTCTTACCTAAGATAGTTCCAAGCGTAATACCTTTTCTAATCGCCGTATCGTTTTGGTCAACTCTCCATGTACCTAAGTGTGGAACAATGCCAGAGTCAATCAGATTCTTAGTAACATTTTTGATTACATAAGTTTGAACACCTTGAGAAGCGTTTCTGTAATATCCTTGTTCAAGTCCTTTACCTGTAACCTCAGTTTCGATATCCGCTTGGTCAAGAGTATCTAATTTCTTTTTATCAGACTTACTGATTGTTGTCTTTTGAATATCACCATCCAAGAACTTTTCTTGTTTCTTGATAGCGTTCTCTAACATCTTTTTCTGTCTGTCGTTTAGTGGACTAAAGTTACCACCTGCCCCATTCTTGTTACCAAGGCCGGTTGATTGAGAACCTTTATCATCAGTAGAGTCACCATCATCACCATCATCACCTTTAGAGTCTTTACCCTTACCCATTCCATTACCTTCCATCGGTGGGGCGTCTGCAGTTGGGTTGTCATCTGAAGACATATCAGACTTACCATCGGTATCATCTTGACCTTGACCATCACCACCTTTTTGTGGTTCTGGCATTTGGTCCATGTCTTTATTAACATTGTTTTGGATGACCATAAAAATCTCACCTGCCAACTCAAGGGCGTCATCGGTAGTTCTAAGTCTTGAAATATTTTTGAGGTCAAGAAGATTCCAAATCTTTCTTAATCCTTTTAATGCGTTGAGGTCTCTATTCTTATTAGTGATATTAATCAATCTAAACATATAAGATGACCAAGTCTCAGTTCTGTGTTCTGAAGACTTAAGACCCTTGTCCACTACATTAGAGTGGAAGTACTTATTGTACATTGCCTCATAGTAACCTCTATAACCTGGCGCTGACTTGTATATGTAATTGTCAATTCTTCTGTCCTCTACATAGTTAAGAAGTTGTTTTAAGTTGTGTATGATTTGGTCTTTGTTATCATACCACTCTTGTGTATAGTTAAACTCTGAACCCTCATCAGTTTTAAAAGAATTGAAAAAGTCTATCATTGATGAAGGGAAAACATTGTTGTCCATTAATTCTTTAAGTGTCGTGAAGTTTGTAAGTTTAACATGAGAACCTTCGTGAAGTGCTAGACCAACAACAGGGTCAAACTCTTTGTCGTTCATCTTAGCTGATATAACAACTTGGTTACCATCGGTGTAACTATCTTCACCTCTACCATTGAAGGTAACAGGAATAGGTTGTCCTGTAACGATGTTGACGAAGTTACTGATAGACCTTTTGTATGACATCAGTTTCATCAAGTCATTTGATTTCTTTTCTACTTTAGTAACCTCTTGGTCTACATCATCCCAAATGGACCTATCGAGCCAGAAGGAAGAATAATTTAGATTTGAATTGTACATACTATTTCTCATTTTTTAATCTTACAATATAAAGATAACACATTTTTTCGTAATTGCCAAACTTTTAATGTTAACAAATTGTTAAATTTTCATCACCCTTGTTTTTATGCTTAGGCGTTCTTTTATATAATTTCTTACTTGGGATAGTTTGTTCTTTAGTTTTCTTACCTATATGATGCGCAGCTTCACCCATTGACCATCCGCCATTGAAGTCCAACTTACTATCATATGTTTTCTTTTTCTTAGCCATACTATCTCATTAATACATAGTAAAGATAGTGAATTAAGTTGGGATTGCCAAACCTTTTGTGTTAAATTTTTGTTAAAGTTATTAACAAGTTATTAACAACCTTGTTCTCGTATTTTGCTTGCAGATATACTTTTGATGTCTGATGGTGGTTCGTGTTCTATAACATCGTACCCAACTGACCTTCCGTAGTTGACCGATTCAATATCAGGTATCACTATAATCTTAACTCTACCTTCGTTAATTAAGTCTGATAATTCTGTTGATATTCGTCTGTATACTTGTGTTGGTGTGTATGGATTCTTTTCATCTGGCTCCACATCACGAATTGCTATACAAACATTTTTTCCTTGATTTAATCTTTGGTCGATTAACCATTGGTGACCTTTATGCCAAGGTTGCCACCTACCTATGAATAGAGAGTATTTCATTTAGAGTCTCTTGTATTGATTTGTTAGTTGTATCTATATGCGTATCCTCACCACCTATCTCAAACTCATCAGCAAAGTAATCTTCTTTACCTCTTATTTCTGATGTATGTAAATAAATCATTATTGGATTCAAGTCAAGTATCTCGTCTCGTATATCCATATATGGTGCTACTACTGATACCACGACTGAGAATCCTTGGTCATCTAAAAATCTAATTAACTTATTTACATCTCTGAGATTCTTCTCTCGTCCTTCTTTTGAATAGTCTTTGTTATTGAATATTTCTCTTAGACCATCACCATCTATGTGAACTGTTTTGTATGGTCCTCTTATCTGATTACCGATTAGGTCGTTGTCTAAATGATAAACTAATTCTTTTGCTAATGTAGTCTTACCACTACCTGGTTGTCCATATAACCAATATATCATCCGTATAACCAATTGTCAAGTTCATCAACTTGAATTAAACCTAAGTCTTCTTCTCTGTTTGCGTCCATGATATTAAACTCATAAAACTGATTATGTTTTTGTACAAGTTTTGTGTTGAGGAAGAAGTTATTTTTAATAATACCAATACCCCAATCAGTATCAACTACACAAACCTTTAAATCAGTTCTACTTGTTCTTAAATCGTATATTGCTTTCCAAACAGTTCCATTCCATGGTTCATAAACGCCATTGACCATGTAGGTTTCTCTCGCCATAAAGTCATCAGGCGGATTACAATCGTGTAGTACAACATATCCATTTGGATTCAAATATCTAAGAGAGTTGTGGATGTCTTGTTTAACTTGATATGACTTGTGAAGACCATCTATAAATATAACATCATATCTTTGGTCGGGTCGAACACTATCCATGAATGCAAAGAATTGGTCTGATGTTAATTGATGGTCAACGGGATTTTCTTCAAACTCATAACCAGGGTCAACACCTTCTTTGTGTTCACATTCTATTTTATCAAAACAATCAATAGGATTACATACACCAATTTCAAGATAACTTTTAAAATCGTTTTCTTTTATTAGTTTGTTGATAATGTCAAATCTATACATAATAAAGTTTTGTAGCCCCTAGGAGAATCGAACTCCTCTTTCCAGGATGAAAACCTGGCGTCCTAACCGATAGACGAAGGGGCCAGACTTTGAGCGGAAGGGTGGCTCTGCCCCACCATCTTCATACTGGATGTATGACGAGTTTCTTTTAACTCTTCTCCCGCTTATTTGTTTATACAATATACAAAATTAAAATGACAATTCCAAATGTTTAGTGGAGAATATGAGACTCGAACTCATGACCTCTTCGGTGCAAGCGAAGCGCTCTAGCCAACTGAGCTAATTCCCCAACACGAATTATCCTTTTAATAATTCCTTTTCGTCTTCTTTAGACACAGGAATATCGTGACCATACTCTTGACCAAAGTTTTCAGACAACGCTTCCAACTTGCCAGTTGCGTCTTCAAGTTGTCCAATAAGTTTGTCGATTTCTTCAGTATGTTGAGGGTGTTCCCCTATCGCCACAGGATTCTCGAAGTAGACTGATAGTCTAGCTCTTGCGTCCATGATGTCTGCTGTATACTTTGCCTCTAAGGCCTGATATAGTCTTCTTGAAACTTTACTCATAACAATTGTTTTAATTAGTTAACTTTATATAAATATTATTTTATTTTTAATGAACCTCATACAGGTTATATTTTAATGTTAGTTCTTCATTTGGTAGAATTTGTCTAAGTGTAAACAACATTAGACTCCTATCTACATCTTCTCTTACTTCGCAATTAGGAGTATCACTATGATTTATAAATCCACCTAATGGTGTTCTGATATATCCGTTTTCAAATCTATCATTAACTACATGAGTGATTCCTAAATATTGTCCGGGGTATAAAGACTCGGTTGAATACAATCCTAATCCTTCAATCTCAGATTGTTTAATCGTAACTTGTTTTGGTAGTGGTCTATAAGTCATTTGGTTGTGTTAGTGAATTGTTATACATTTCTGTTCTTGATTGTTCTACTACACTTTCATTCAACGCAAATGCATTCATGTCTTTTACGAATATATTATTCAGCTCAGTTCTTGGAGTCTTACAATATAAAGAAGGTAAAAGTTCGTCAACAGGGAACAACATTGATTTGTACATAGGTAGATGATTCTCTACTAACTTTCTTACTCCCTTTTTACTTAACATATATGCGTGAGTTTGATACGAGTAATCAGGTTTACATATCATATCGTCAATTGGCTTGTCTGCTACATTATCAAATCCATCTTGTAACATCCTACCTAAATAAAACAAATCGTAGTCCATTGTTCTTACTTTGTCAAACTGATTCCAATCCATTGTATCTCTAAAAACAATATCGTCTTCATAGACAAGTATGTTATCGTATCCGTTTCTATATGCGTCTTCCCAAATTGATATATGAGATAACGCACATCCTACCTCACCCATCGTTACATCCCTATGCCAGAATTGATTCTCATCGTCATCAACTACTACATTACCATTATCAAGATTCCAATCTTTATATGATTGAACGCCCATCAACTTCATGTGATGGGTTGTTAATTGACTACCATCAATACCAACAACCTCATATGGTATCGCATCGGGCAGTCCAACTTTGTTTACCACATCAAGAACAGATTGTACGGAATCAGTATCCCAATCTAAACTTACTATGTATAGTTTATTTATTTTCAATTCCAATTAGTTGTTGTTGTAGTTTTTGAATTTGTAGTTTATCCTTTTGAGTTTGTTTCTTTTTCATTTTTAACTCAAGGATTTTATCAATGATTTCGTTCTTAGACATTTTAGTTCTTTCTTTTTAATTCTTTAATTAAGTCGGTGACAAACTCACCTGCGTATTCCTTACTACCAACATTCCAATTGGTATTAAAGTTCATAACATAATCCTCACTACTTGACATCCAATCATAAATAGTGAAACAAACATTATCAGACTTTCTTTCAAAGACCCATTCCTTTTTTACTTTGTTGTCACCACTTGCCTCAGGGAATGTCGGTTTACCAAACGCTTGAACTAATTGTTTATAAGACCATCCATTTAGTCGGTCCTTTCTCGATGTCCCACCAATCAATTGTTTTGCCTTGTCTTTATTTCGTATTATACTATATTTCATTTTAAGTGTGTTATTTAAAAAAAATTTGTGTGAAAAGGAAACTTCGTTCCCTTGCCACCTTGCGGCTTTGCCGCCTATCGCTTGTTGTTATCAAAAAGTGACTTCATAAAGTTGTCCAAAATATAAAGGTTGTTACTGGCCAAAACCCTAACATCCAAATCCTTTCTTCCCATGTAGGGTTAAACGGAATCGATAATGCCCCACGCTTATCTGCCCAATCTAATATAAGATTGATTGCGATTATATTGAGACATCCTATAATGATATACCAAGATACAAAGTCAACTAAAGTCATATTGTTTATATATTCTGTCATATTTAATTAGTTATCTATAATTATCTGAATCGGATATACTTAATGGTTTCTTTGGGTTACTCATAGGTGCGATACCTTGTCTATACGCTGGAGTATATGTATAACATCTTTGACTTCACCAAAATTTATACCATGGTTTTCTATGTAGTTCAATCTCATCAATTAACCAATCTATTCTTTCTTTGGCCATCATTGAACAATCCGACTCACATAAATGTTTAATTTGTTTTAAGTTCTTTATTATATAGTTCTTATCCATTACTTGATGAGTATGCCGAGTTAGTTGCTTTCTCTATTAACCAACTCGATGATTGAACTTTATCCCCAAGATTCCAAACCATATCTACATCATAAGACTTACAATAGTCCTCTTCTGGCACATTACCTTTTCCTCTATCACCACCATTACCAAATGCCATACTTATATCACCATCATATAATCTACGATATAACATCACCGCAGAATATATTCCATCACAAACAGTCTTATCAGTTGCCGTTCTTGGATTACATACGATTGTTTGAGTAACTCCTTTTATACGAGACATAATATATTTTCTTTCATCTACATCCATAAAAGGTTTACCTTTCTTTCGAGTTAACCAAAAATCATTGTTTAGTATCACCCAAACTTCTTCTGCCATCTCACTTGCTTTTTCTATCATTTCAAGATGACCTTTGTGGACGGGGTCAAACCCACCACTAACTAACATAACTTTATACTTCTTCATCTAATGCTTTTATAATTTGTATAAACGCTATTTGATGGGCGTCTACCTTACTTAGTTTCTTATCCTCTTCTTGAAGTTTATGTGCTAATTGAATTACTTCAAGTCTAATACCATATGCGTTTGCTTCAAATAGTATCTCTTCTAAATGTTCTGCGTTTGATACACTCATACTAAACTACTAAAAAATTCCATAAATTGTTTTGCTATCAAATAATCTATGTATTTACCACCTGCGTAAAACAATGATATTAATAACCCAATCAAGAGTAGTATAACTGAATACTTAATTCCAAACAAACTACTATTGTATTGTTGTTTACTTCTGCCTTGTCTTAGTTCTATATCTTCTTTTGTCATTTCTTTTTTTTCTTTTGTCTTTAACATCTACTACAAATCTACCTTGATTTCCTATCCCATCATAATCCATATCCAATCCATTATTATGTCTTGCGTAATAATTTCTCATTTCAGGGTCGTTCTCCATTTCTTTTCTTTGAGAATTATGTCCCCAATATATTGCGTACAATAAACCAAATAGATAGAAACAGAATATAATAAATCCTATTATAAACATTACTAACATATTACCTGTTACCATTTCTTTTTCTGTTTTTGTTATTATATCTTCTCTTAGGGTAATATCTCTTTTGAGGTCTTCTTTGTCTTATAGCAACTGATGCCGCTAGTATTGATGGTACCCAGATACCAACAAATATTCCTTCTAACTTCTGACCACTAAACCATAGTGATACTGAATATAGAAACGATGCGAATGCTAAAATAATTGGGTAATATAATTCCCAAAATAACATTACTTTTCCAAACTTCTTTTTCATATTTTAATTATTAAAAAAATGTATAGTCCATGCGATTAGTCCATTTAGTTGTAACGCAACTAAGTTCCATTGTTTTCTACTAAATACTTGAACTAATACACAACAGAATCCTATCATAAATAATATGGGTTCAACAGTCCATTGTCCTGCCATCAAGAATCCTGCTCCCATATATCCAATTCTTGATGCCATCCTTTCACCTGCAGTTAGTTGTCTGTTCCTAACAAGTGTTCTTTTAAATCTTTCCCATGGTTTATATTCACACTTTACGCAGGTCTTTTTATTAGGGTGTTTATACCACCATAGGGGTCTACTCTTTAGACACTTATTACACTTTTTAGATTTCATATCCTAAGTCCCTTCTAATATCTTTTTTTACAGTTTGTAAATACTTCCATCGTTTCTTGTCTGAAACAAATGGTACAGACCAAAATTGTTTACACTTACGCCATCTTGAAAGTTTCCATCCAAATACAAATGAGAATACACCCAATACCAATCTCAACTTAACTGAGTTGAGGTATAATGTTATTACTGGTAACATTGGTGCTCCATGTGTAATGTAGGTTCTAACTTTCTTATCCTTCAAGAATGGTTTTGGATATGCGTATAGTTTAGTAAAGTTAACAAACTTATATGCGAATCCTGGCGTCAATACTTCGTCAAAAAATATTTCCATTCTTGGTGTTAGTCTAAACCACCATACAGGTGATATAAAATAAATTCTATCTGCCCAAGTAACTAAGTCTTGATAACCTTTCATTAACTTAGTTCTTGGTGTACTATAATTGTCACGATATAAATCGATGATTTTAAGTTGTTCTTTCTTTTTATGTTTTCTTAATTCTCTTGTTAGAGTCTTAAGAATACCATTATAACAGAATGACTTTTTGTCAGGGTGTCCTATGACTATTAGATTCTTCATTAGTTGTTTAGTGGTGCTTTAATTGTTGGTTCTGATTTATAGTCAATTAGATTGTAGTCAAACTCACCATTTAAAATATCCACATTTGATAATTCTAATTTAGGAAGTTCAAATCCTTTTCTGTATAATTGTTCTTTAGCTTGGTCTATATGATTAGTATATAAGTGTACATCACCAAGTGAGCCAGTAAGAGTGCCTGGCATATAACCTGTTTCATGACACAATAGTAATAATAGTGTGGCGTAAGATGCGATATTGAAAGGTAACCCAAGGAAGGTGTCAACACTTCTCTGATTCCATTTAAGAGATAACTTGTTGTCTGAATCAACATAACATTGGAACGAGTAATGACATGGTGGAAGGGTCATTAGTGAAAGTTCTGAGACATTCCAAGCATTGACAATGTGTCTTCTTCCATGTGGGTTATCTTTCAATCCATCAATTAAGTTTTTGATTTGGTCTACTCCATTGAAGTCTCGCCATTGTTTACCATATACAGGCCCTAAGTCACCCCATATGGTTGCGAAACTATAATCCATTTTTATCTTCTCTCTAAACTCATCGATGGTAAGTGGTTCATCTAAATCATAATCGTATGTGTCCTTGTACCTTTTGTAGGCGTCGCCAGTCCATATGTCACAATTATCAAATAGAAGAGGTCTGATATTTGTATCACCTCTTAAGAACCATTTCAGTTCAGTCATCATAGTTTTGACTGCCATTTTTTTAGTCGTCAATAAAGGAAACCCATCACACATACAATGTCTAATCGTGTAATCGAATATAGACTTAGTGCCTACACCAGTTCTGTCAGTCTTGTCGTGACCGAACCTAAGTATAGCTTCGATGAGGTCCAAATATTGAGCGTCTAATCTATTCATAACTTAATGTAATATACAAAATTTATATAACATTTCCAA
>VTLG01012194.1_pt1 | contig 41635 bp, 64 predicted proteins | sample 4694571 | NCBI WGS metagenome assembly VTLG01 (sample SAMN12604809, study PRJNA352737) | marine metagenome | biome: ENVO:00000447; feature: ENVO:00000209|ENVO:00000569|ENVO:01000036; material: ENVO:00002151; isolation source: viral sequences binned using virsorter ...
GGAGTTGTAACAGCACAGACAGGTTCTGTGACTCAAGCAAGTAGTAAATCTACAGGTGTGACATTAAATAATGTTGCTGGTGCGATCACAATGAACAATGCTGCATTAGCTGCTGCAGCTGAAGTTACTTTTACTGTTACTAACTCAAAAGTTAGCGCAGGCGACGTAGTTTTAGTCAATCATGGTTCTGCTGGTACAGCTGGAACTTATGTTGTACAAGCTAATACCATTGCTGATGGTTCTTTTAAGATTTCCGTTGGTAACGTATCTGGCAGTGGTGCATCAGAAGCTATTGTCTTGAACTTTATGATTTTCAAGGCTGGTTAATGGGAATATTTGCGTTTAAACGTAAAAGAGAACAAGAGGCTGCGAAGGTGGCCTCTGTTCCCATTAAAACTAAAAAAGTTAAAAAAACTAAAGTAAATGGCGATCACAATAGTCGAAACAATATCAAGCGCAACAGCAAATAGCTATCAAACGCTTGCAGACGCACAAGCCATTATTGATGGTTTGGTGGAAGATGATGACGTGGTTGCATGGTCTAGCGCTACAACAGACCAAAAAAACAGAGCATTGTACACTGCTACAAAAAGAATTGATAGAGAAAGGTTTATAGGTGCGAAAGCAAAACAAGATCAGGCGTTACAGTGGCCAAGACAGGGAGTAAGAAAGCCAGACACATTTACTAGCACATACACTAGCGGCTATCCTTATCGCATAACTGCCGACTACTACACAGAAACAGAAATACCAAAAGAAGTAAAAGAGGCACAAGCAATATTAGCGGTTTATCTTAATAACAATAAAGATGGATTAGGTTTATCAGGTCTTGAGGATTATAAAAATATAAAAATCGGTAGTCTAGAGGCAACACCTAACTTGTATGGTGCTGTCGGTGCTGATAGAGTACCACCACTTTTCGAGAGACTGTTCACTGGTCTTAGGATTAGTGGACCCGGAAACGTATCCATTTTAAGGAGTTAAAAATGACCTATTATTCAGCTGGAGTTATTCTCAATAGCACAGACACAGTTACAGGCAGATTTGCATGTATCAAAGCGCTGAAAGATTCTGTAATAGACACAATAGTCTCAGAAAATATTACTGGCGATCTTACAAGTATAGATTTGAAATCTAACTGTTCTATCGAAGGTGTAATTACTAGCATTACATTAACTAGCGGTACAGTTATCGCATACAGAATCTAATGGGAATCGCATCAGGTCTAAAAAAAGCTGCAAGTAGAGGCTTTATAAAGCTAGGTGGCACTGTCACTATTAAAAGGGAGACTACAAGCGCTTATGATTTACAAAAAGGACAAGTACATAAGAACATAACAACAAAAACAGTACAAGGTGCGATAGAAAATGTAGTACAGAGAGAAGTTAATGACTTAGTTACTGCACAAGATAAAAAATTAACTATATCTGCAGGCGCTATAGATTTTGTACCTGAACCAAAAGATTTTGTTATCATCGCATCTGTTGAATACAAAGTAATATCAGTCGTTACAAACGAAGTTAAGGGCGAAGCTGTTAGCTTTGAACTGTATCTGAGAGGTTAAAATTATGATGATAATACCACCAGAAAGAATAGGCGGACACATGGAGTTTCAGATAAATCAACTTCTTAGAGCTGTAGTAATCGAAAGTGATGCCAGAGTCAAACTAGGTAGTCCTGTAGATACAGGTAGATTTAGGTCTGATTGGCAGATAGGAGAAAACGACCCTAACGCTGTTCCTAATATTAGTGGACCTTTTAGTAACGGCGTAACACCACCAAAAGGAACTAATTACTCTGCAGGCTTCGATGAAAAGATTGGCAACGTTTATCATATTCACAACAATTTACCCTACGCTGAGGCGCTTTCAGGCACAGGTCAGGGCATACCAGCATCATGGAAAGCTGCGGGTATCACAGGAAGTAAACAAAATACAGGAGCTTGGGTTGACGTTATATCAAAAGAAATGTCAAATTGGGCGCAGTTAGAATATCAGAAAATTCTAAGGAGAACATAATGGCAGCAGTAGACCTGAATAAAATTAGAGAGACTATCGAAAGCAGATTAAATACAGAACTAAACGAACCACCAATAATTCCTGTGGTTTTTGCAAATCAAAGTTTTGACCCTGATTCAGATACTAGTTTTGTTCAATGTCTTTTAGCGTTTGGAGAAGATGAATACCTTAGTCTTGGCGGCACTACATCTTCCAGTAATAGACTTGTAGGTGCTGTTACAATAAACATATTTACAGGACAAAATCTAGGAGCCGGAACTAATTATGTAATAGGAACTAGAATACGCGATTTGTATAATCGACAAATCGTATCAGGGGTGGTGTTCGACCCTGTAGTTGGACCCACTTTAGTATCTAATCCTGTTCCAGAGGGTTATTTTCAAACACAAATCCGTATGACATTCGAGGCTTACGAGGACTTATGATCGAAATTACTGAAGAAATGCTTGACATTATCGAAAAGGTAAAAGGCAAGCGCAACCCAAATTTATGGGACCCCCGTTGTAAGCAATACATGCTTGCACAAAAAAACAAAAAAACTGTTAATCCTGACTCTTAGGGTTAATATGTAAACAATTACCAACTTTAAAATCATGCCATTTTATCGAGGTGAGGAAGGTTCAGTAAAGTTTAAGAACTCATCTGGTACTGCAGCTCTGATTGCAGGAACTAGAAACTGGTCTCTCACTGTAAACAAAGAACTACTAGAGTGTACCGATCATGGCGACAGCTCTAGAGCATACGTAGGCGGCTTAATCTCGGCTACTGGTAGTGTCGAGCTAATTTACACTGGCTCTGCTGGCGATGAAACATTGAATTTCATTGAAGATTGTCTCGTGGCGGAAGACGTTGGCGACGCAGTATTCGAGTTGTACACTGAGGGTACTAAAAAACTTGCTTTTAGTGGCATCATCACTAGCACTGATTTTTCAGCTGCGGTTGGAGATCTGCAAACTGTTACTGTAGGCTTTACAGCTAATGGTAATATCACATCTGATGTTTAATTTATGACACAAAATCCTCGCACTGTTGACCTACTAACCGAAGCATTTGACATAAGAGAAAGACGTCTCTTTGAACTTAAAAATGCACAAGGTAATAAAGTGGTCGACTTATATTTCAGACCTATTACTAGGGCTGACAGAATCGCAGCAAACGCTGCAACGACAAACAGTACAGACGCCTTAGCAGTTAGTACCCGTTTGTTATGTCAACTTGCAGAACTAGAAAATGGTACGAAAGCATTTGCCTTAGCAGATGCGCCAAAACTGCAACGCGAATTACCAGAGAAAGTCTTAAACGAAATAGAATTATTTCTATTCGGAATGGACAACCCTCAACTTGGCGAAGCAAAAAACGACTAGAGCAAGATAGCTGGCTCAATTTCGAGTTTTTCTTATCTTGCGAACTAGGCATGACAGTTGGCGAACTTAGATCAAGAATGACAGATAAAGAATTTATTTTTTATGCTGCATATTTTGAACTTAAGTCTGAAAGAGAAAAACGACACATAGAGGAATCTAAGTCGAAGGCTCGTTATTAATCAGGTAAATTTGTGGCAATCTCGAATATTGACCTGAGAGTTAATTCCCAAAATGCAGTAAGGAATTTACGTCAGGCACAAACAGCATCAAATAATCTAACTAAAAGTGTAGGCGGACTAGGCCGTGCATTAGGAATGGTTGGTAGTGGATTATTAGTCGCTGGTGCTATAAGAAACTATTTTAAAGGTTTTAATGAAGCAGAGAGAGCAAGAACAGCTGTAAAGACTTTAGGTGTAGATGTCGATATACTTTCAAGTAATTTATTACATTTAAGCAATAGCTTAGAAGGCGCTTACTCACAAACAGAACTCTTAGCAGCTAGTTATGACGTAGCTTCAGCTGGTTTTACAGACGCAGCAGAGGCAGCACAGGTATTAGAGGCTTCAGCGCTTGGTGCAGTTGGTGGCATGTCTGATTTAGGAACTGTTTCAGATGCTGTAACTAGTGTTTTAAACTCTTACGGAATGGAAGCTAGTAAGGCTAATAAAATTGTAGATGGATTTATACAAACACAGAATGATGGTAAAATTATCGTTGACCAATACGCCAGACAGATTGGTAGGATTGCACCTACTGCAAAATCCGCTGGTATTTCGATAGACGAATTAAACGCGGCTATATCTACAATTACTGCGCAAGGTGTTCCAGTAGAACAGACATTTACAGGATTAAATCAGGCAATCGTATCAATATTAAAACCAACGAGTCAGGCTGAAAAAATAGCCAAACAGTTAGGAATTGAATTTAATGCAGCTGCACTAGAGTCAAAAGGATTCGAGGGAGTATTGTCAGATATTGCTGCAAGTGATGCAACTACAGATCAATTAGCGAAATTATTTGGAAGTGTTGAAGCTATGAAAGCAGTATTTCCATTAATCAATGACGATCTTGTCAAATTTAACCAAAATTTATTGAATCAAGCTAACGCATCAGGAGTTGCACTTGATGCAACAGACGAGTTTCAACAAACTTTATCGCAACAATTTGGAAATCTAATTAATATTGTGGGTAACTTAACAAGAGTTTTAGATCAGGCACTTGGACCAGCATTACAGGATATTTTAGGAACAGTTAGCAACATAGTTAGTAATTTTGCTGAGGCTGTTTCATTAATGACAGATATTCAGCTAGGAGAATCGTACAGACAATTAGGGCTAGGAGCTAGTGATATTACTTTAGGTTCTCCAATATCAGGTTTAGCTACTAATGCGCTTGGACAAGGAAAAGGTCTAGGTAGGTTACAAGCTGCTGCGCAGGGTATAAATCCAATGGGTGCAACCAGTATTCAAGAGCTAGATAAGATGAGAGTTTTAATAAGTAAAATCGAAAATCAAGCAAAGAGAATAAGACCTAATAATCCTAATGCACAAAAAGCGTCTGAAGTTATAGCAACGACAGGTAATTTATTGTTACTGATCGATGAAAGGGAAGCAGCAATTTTAGCTACAAAAACTGCAGTTGTTGACACAGAAGATGAAACCAATAAAAAAGTCAAAGACAGATTAGATTTATTAGATCAACTTACACAAAAATATGGCACAGAGTATGACGCATTATTAGAAGTAAACGAACTATACAAAAATATTGGTATGTCAATTAGAACTGGCATGGTAGATGCAATAGAAGGTGCAATACAAGGCACCAGAACTCTAGGAGAAGTGGCTAACAGCGTCTTTCAACAGATACAGAGGTCTTTGATCGAATACGGAGTTAATGCGCTTCTAGGCGCTCTTCCGGGACCATTAGGCGATTTCTTTAGTTTGAGTGGCAGACGTCAAAATGGTGGTGTTGCTATGAAGGGAAGTTCATATTTAGTCGGAGAGCGTGGACCAGAAATCTTTACACCAACTTCTAGCGGTAATATTTCTACAAGCGCTGGAATCAACATGGTTGTGAATGTAGATGCTTCAGGAACTTCAGTTGAAGGCGACGAACAGCGAGGTAAAGAACTTGGACGAGTTCTATCAGTTGCTATACAATCAGAATTAATACAACAGAAAAGACCCGGAGGATTGCTTGCTTAATGGCTACGTTTAATGACAATGACGTTGGTACTACAGCTGGCGGTACTACACCATCTTACGGAATCACAAAAACGTCTGCACCTATTTCAAGAATTACAAAATTTGCTGATGGTTACGAGCAACGCATTGTGTTTGGCTTACCAAGAGGTCAGAATCCAAAAGTGTTTAGTTTAAAATTTGAGAAATCAGCTGCAGATGCACAGAAAATAGAAGATTTTTTCGATACACAATTTACTAATAATACAAGTTTTGATTTTACAATGGCTGGCGAATCTACAACTAGAAAGGTTGTTTGTGAATCTTGGTCTAAAAGTGTTCCCTACAAAAACAGAGCCACTGTACAGGCAACTTTTAGAGAGGTTTTTGAGCCATGACAATAGACACTCAGCCAGTATTTGAAGAGTCGTCTAGTCTCGACCCATCTGCAGTAATAGAATTATTCCAATTAAAACTTAGTGCAGCGCTACACGGAAATACAACTACTTATTATTTTCATGCAGGTATTAATGATTCTGGCTTAAATAATGGTTTTATACGATGGAATGACGATAATTACCAACCATTACCAATTCAAGCTGAAGGATTTGCATATCAAAAAGGTCAATTACCTAGACCGAAACTGTCAGTATCGAACATTCAAGGTACTATGTCATCAATTTTATTATTGGTAAATGCTACAACTAGCGGCAATGATCTAATAGGCGCAACAGTTACCAGAATAAGGACATTAGCTAGATTTCTAGACGCTGAAAACTTCACAGGAAATACAAACCCATTTGGAACACCAGACCCAGACGCAGAATTTCCTAGAGAGATTTACACCATAGATAGAAAAGCTACAGAAAATAGAGAATTAGTAGAATTTGAACTTGCTGCTGCATTCGATTTAATAGGAGTAAGAGCGCCAAAGAGACAATGCACAAGAAGTTTGTTTCCGTCACTTGGTAGTTTTATATGATTTTTTGGAAAGAAAAAGCACTAGAACACGCAAAAGAATTAGCACCTAACGAATCAGTAGGTCTAGTTTTAAATAGTAGAGGTAAAACAGTTTATTATCCTTGTAAAAATATTGCAGACAATCCTACTCAGACTTTCACATTAGACCCTGTAGATTATGCAGCTGCAAGTCAAAGCGGAGACATCATTGCAGTAGTTCATTCACACCCGACCACAGATTTAGTTTTTAGTGAAAGTGATTTAGTTAGTTGTGAAAAAACAAAATTACCTTTTTATATTGTTAATCCTAGAAATGGAGAATGGATATACAAAGAGCCAGATGGATATATGCCAGATTTATTAGGGCGTAGATGGATATGGGGAGTTACAGATTGTTGGAGTTTAGTTCGAGACTATTACAAAAAAGAAAGAGGCATTGTTTTAAAAGATTATGACCGAAGTATGACTGCCGAACAATTTTTAGAGGACCCTTTATTTGAAAGCTATGCATGGCGAACAGGATTTAGAGAACTAAGATTAGGTGAAAATTTACAAGTAGGCGATGTCTTGTTAATGTCGATAATGCACCCAACTTTAAATCATGTAGCAATCTATCTTGGCGACATGGTATTACACCATTTAGCAGATAGACTAAGTTGTAGAGAGCCTTATAATCTGTGGTTGCTAAAATGTACAGCAAAGAGGTATAGGTATGTTAAAAAAACTTAATTTAAAAGGAGATTTAGCCGATTTCATCGGACATAAAGACTTTGAGGTTGTAATTAATACTCCTATAGATGCAATTAGATTTTTAGTTCATAACTTTAAAGGTGTAGAAAAATATATGTCAGACAAATATTACAAGGTGTTAGTAGGTAAAGTAGAGACAGGAGAGGAAGAATTAGTTTATCCTGTAGGTAATGAAGAAATAACTATTGTTCCTGTTATAACTGGTGCTGGTGGTAGAGGTTTCGGAAAAATTCTTTTAGGTGCTTTGTTATTAGGTTTGTCATTTGGCTTTCCTATGACTTTAGGTAGTGGGTCTTTAACTTTCGGTAAAGGTTTCGCAGCTTCTTTTAAAACAGCAAGTTTTTTAAGTAAATCAGCTTTTTATCTTGGTAGCGCTTTAGTTCTAGGTGGTGTACAAGAATTACTATTTCCACTACCTGAGCCACCTGAGATTGAATCAGACCCAAGACTATCATTTAGTTTTAGTGGAATCCAAAATACGGCTAGACCCGGAACTACATTGCCTGTAGTATATGGAGAGATCACGACTGGCTCTGTTGTCATTTCAGCTGCAGTTGATACGAACCAAATACAAGTCGAGACAGAATGACAGAAAAGATTCAAGGTGCTGGTGGTTTATTTGGTGGTGGCGGTGGTCGTCAACCTTACAAAGCGCCAGATACATTAGAAAGCAAACAGTTTGCTACAGTATTCGACCTAGTTTCTGAGGGAGAGATAGAGGGCTTCTCAACGCCATCAAAAAAAGGCATAGCAAAAACTGCTACACATTACACAACCTCAGCTCTAAGCGACGTTTTTTTAGATGATACTCCTGTCTTTGCAGTAGCTACAGATTCATCTGATTACTTAAGCAAAGCTATAGACCCGAAACAATCTGATTTTAATTTTCAAGATGTAACTTTTAAAACTAGATTTGGTACTGCTAGTCAAGATGCTGTTTCAGGCGTTACTGCTTCAGAATCATCTAACCAAATAACATCGCCAGTAGAAGTAACACATAAGAATCCTGATGACTCAGTAAGTGATGGCATCGCAAGATTTATTTCAGATGACAACGCTATTGATTCTTCATCGAGAGTCGACGCAATAAAACTTACAATAAATTTTCCACAGCTTCAGAGGTTTGAAGATAACGGAGACATTTTAGGTTCTACTGTTGAATTAAAAATCCAATTAGCATATTACGGCGGTTCAAATGGTACTGGTACTTTGAATTATGCAACTGTTATTGGTTCTGACGCAGATTTTGACCCTGACGATGAAGATTCGCCTAATGAAGTTATATCCGGAAGAAGTCGAGATTTATACCAAAAAGAATATTTGATTAATCTTGACGGCAACAATAATTTTACAAGAGTCTATGTAAGGATTGTTCGTAAAACAGATGACGTAGCACAAGCAGACGAAGAGAAATTTCAAGATAAATTCTTTTTAGCAGGTTTAACTAAAGTTTTTTTTGATAAAAGAAAATATGAAAACTGTGCATATCAGGCTCTCAGATTATCAAGTGAACAATTCAGAAGGATACCTAAACGAGCTTATCGTATAAGAGGAATTAAAGTACGTATTCCGGGAGTAAGTGCAGTTTCTGTTAGCGCTAATTTTGCATATTCAGCTAATACTGTCACTATTACAACAAGTGCAGACCACAACTTAAGAAATGGAGATTTTATTACAGTTTCAGATGGTAATGGCGCTATTGATGGGTTTAATCCTATAGAAACAATTAGTGGTAATCAATTTAAATACACTGTTACTGCTAATAATCCTAGTAGCACTATAAATGGAACTTGTACTTACAGAATCACACCTAATGTAGATTTAGCAGATGGAAGAATTAATTATCCTTTCGGTTACGTATTCGGCGGGACAATGGGACCTGCTACTTGGACATCTTGCCCTTCAATGATATTGCTAGACTTGCTCACAAACGAAAGATATGGATTTGGAGCATTTCTTGACCCTAATAATACTTTTACTTCAAGTGGCACATCAACAAGTTTAGACATACAAAGTTTCGTTGCTGCAAGTCGATATTCTAATGAAGTTGTAGATGGCGAGGCTAGGTTTAGCTGTAATGTGAATATACAGAACTCAAATGACGCATACAGTCTTATAAACGAATTAGCAGGCGTAATGCGCTGCATGCCTATATGGTCAGCTGGTACTCTTACAATTACTCAAGACAAACCAGCAGATGCAACTTTCTTGTTTAATCTAGCAAACGTTACAGAAGCTGGATTTAGTTATTCAGGTGCTAGTTCAAAACAAAGACATACAGTTATAAAAGTAAGTTACTTTGATAATGAAACTAGAGAAATAGATTACGCTGTTTATGGTTTAGATTCTGATGACCCCGTACAAACAGAAAGAATTAACAAGTTCGGAATTATTGAAAAACAAGTTAAGGCTTTCGGCTGTACATCTGAAAAACAAGCAATAAGACTAGCAAAGGCAATAGTATTCGCTGAAGAGGAAGAATCTGAAATTGTAACTTTTTCAACATCATTAGATGCAGGCTCTATAGTTAGACCCGGAACAGTTATTGAAATAAATGACCCTGTGAAATCATTGCAAAGGACAGGAGGTAGAGTTAAATCTATTGATGATACAAATACTATTCTTACCTTAGATGACACAACAAGCCTAATATCTGAGCTTACAGGTTCAAACCAACAGATCAGCGTAGTTATGTCTGACGGCACAGTAGAAACAAAATCTATAGATGTCTCAGTGAGTCTTGATTTGCAAATAAATAACCCTTTACAAGTGAAAGTTACAAGTGGTTTCACAGATACTACAACAAAAAAAGTTAATCCAAATGCAGTTTGGTTGGCTCAAAGTACTGGTTTACAACCACAAAAATTTAGAATAGTAACAATAGAAGAGCAAGACGGAGTCAACTACGCAATATCAGCTGTCAAATACAATGACGGCAAATACGACAATATTGAACAAGGTATTGAATTACAACCCAGAAATATATCGATATTAAACAGACCGCCACAACCACCAAGTTCACTAACAGCAGATGAAAGATTAGTTTCCATAAGGAACAAAGCTGTAAACTTTTTGAATGTTTCTTGGCCTACTGTTAATGGGGTATCTGAATACACTGTTCAATACAGATATGGAAGAGTTAATACGACAACTGGTAATATAGCTCAAGGTAATTGGGTAACACAAAACGTTTTTAGACCTGATTTCACAATAGAAAACAGTCAGCAAGGTCGTTATGAGTTTAGAGTTTATTCATTAAGCGCTTTAAGGATTCCCTCTGCTACTTTCGCAAAATTAGTATTTAATGCTGTTGGAAAATCAGCAGTACCAGCTAACGTATCAGGTTTGTTTTTTGAACCTGTCGATGACAAAAACATAAGACTTAGGTGGAATAGGTCTGAAGATGCAGACGTTGTTCATGGTGGATTTGTTTACATAAAACATAATAGTAAAACAGATGGTTCAGGAACTTGGAATAATTCTGCTAATTTAATCGACGCTATTGCTGGAAATAGTACAGAAGTAGTTGTACCAGCTTTTGACGGCGAATACTTATTAAAATTTGCTGATGACGGAGGCAGATTTAGTAAACAAGCTATTTCTGTTCTGATTACAAAGCCTGATACGATTCCTAAAAAAATTGCAGATATTCACGAGGAAGAAGATACTAACTTCAGTGGTAGTAAAACTGGTGTAACTGTTTTTCAAACGAACAAATTAAAACTGACTTCAAATAATACTACAGGTGTATATACGTTTGCTAGTGATGTAGATTTAGGCGCTGATTATCCAGTGTCTATTGATCGTATTCTTACTGTAGTTGGCGTCATTGATAATCAAAATATTACTCAATTAATTACTGGACCCCCAGATGGCGTTACATGGGAAAACTACGCTCTAGATGGTAACTTTGCTGGTCCCTCAGCTGATAATGTCGAGGCTAAACTTTCTGTTGGTATAAAACCTAATGGCGGCTCACAGTTTGCACCTTCGCAAGTCTTTTCTAGTGGTATTTTTACAGGTAGATTCTTTAGATTTTTCTTAGAATTAGTTTCTACTGACCCTGACCAAAACATAAACATAATCGAAGCTGGCTATAAACTAACTTTCGATCAAAGAATCGAGAGTACAGATAGAGACGCTAGTGGAACTGCGCTTGTAACAGCTAATGGAGTCAAAGATGTAACATTTCTATCGCCATTCTTTGCAGGAGCTTCAGGTTTTACAGGAGGGACTTATCTACCCTCTGTTGGTGTATCTGTTCTTGGTCTGCAATTTGCTGAAACTGTAGAGGTATCAAACATTTCAAGAACTGGTTTCAGAATTACAATCAAAGATAAAAATAACAATACAGCAAGTGTTGCAAGGAATTTTTCATACACTGCTAGTGGTTTCGGGAAAGGAGTGTAGAATGTAAAAAACACCCTTAATATGGCAAGACAAGACTATACGATTGACGATGGAACAGGCGCTCAGGTTTTAGGAGACTTGAATGCTGTATTCTCTGCAGTTCTGACAACTAACAGTGGTTCAGGTACACCATCTTATGCAACCACAGGAACAATGTTTCTTGATGGTAATAACCTAAAAATAAAAGCTAGTAATGGAATAACAACGATTGGAGATATTACGCAAGCAAACTTAGGGTTTATGAATGCAGGCGGTACCACTATGACTGGTCTGCTTTCTTTAGAAAGAACAAGCCAATCCGCCTCTGCACCAGCAGTAACCTTTGGAGACGCAGATACAGGTTTATATAGCGAGGCAGCAAGTACAACAATAGATTTTACTGTAGATGGTACAAGGCGAGCATCTGTTAATTCAAGTGGATTATTGCTAAATAGCGGTAATTTTTTCCAATTTGCACATTCTAATGGGACATTAAATCTACAACAAGCTACACCAGCTGGTGGTGCAGGCACAAAAACTATTACTATTCCGCATGTAACAAGCACTTTATTAACTCAATCAGACTTAGGGACAAACTCTAGTGTCACTACAATGGGTGGAATATCCGAAGTTTTTAGAGAAAATAATACTTCACAGTTAAATCTTTCAGGTGGTTCTGGTGCAGCTATAGGTGCAAATATTCAATTAAATGGTGGCGCAAGATCAAGTTCGCCCGATCAGATGGTATTTAGAAACGATAGCAACACAATAATGTCATTAAGCGGTAATGGTAAAATTTTGATGGGTAAAAATAATTTTGCTGAAATTGGCGAGGCTCTTTTACAAATAGAAGGCAACGACTCTTCAGGAAGTTTTGGAAGGCCATTTATTACTTTTAGACATAGTGGTTCTGTCAGTGATGGCGAAATTGTGGGTGGTTTTGACGCAAACTACTCTACAAATGACATCGCCCACGTTTTTGCAAAAAGAGATACAGAAGGACTTACAGCAGGTAAATTAACTTTCGCTACTCAACCAAATGGCGGTTCAAATACTGTACGAATGACAATAAGAAGTACAGGTGCATTTAGGATTAATCAAGATTCAACAGATATTCCCGGATTTAACAGTTCCAATAATGTTGCTGGTGTAGCTATAGAAGATGCACACTGCATTCATGTAAGTAGACATAATGCCAATACAACAATGAGTTTAAATACCAATAGTAATAGCGGACAGATGATAACATTCCGTAAAAATGGTAGTGAACAAGGCAGTATAAGAATACAATCTGATGGTTCAGGTATTGTTATTGCAGGAGAATCTGACTATAGGCTAAAAGAAAATATTGTTGATTTAACTGGTGCTGTTGATAGATTAAAAAAACTTAAGCCAAAGAGATATAATTTTGTACAAGCTAAAAAAGACAATCCTGAATCTTTCGTAACTTATGATGGATTCTTAGCACATGAAGTTGCTGAAGTTTGTCCTGAAGCAGTTATCGGACAAAAAGACGCTGTACAAGCAGAAGATGATGACGCGGCAGGCAGAAAAAAAGATGACCCTATTTATCAACAGCTCGATTCTTCAAAATTAGTAACTGTAACAGTAGCAGCTTTGCAAGAATTAATTACAAGAGTTGAGGCATTAGAAGCGAAATAGCATTATGATATTTTCTCAGTTATATTTAAAATAAAACAATGGCGATATCTCCAGCTACTTATGACATGACTGTACAAAGAAGGTCAGATCATAGTATTCAGCTTGTTTTTAAAGATAGCAACAATAATGCAATCTCTTTAGTGGGTTATACAGTTGCTGCACAAGTATGGGACGAATCACGCTCTAATAAATATGCTGACTGGACAGTTACATATACAGATAGAGTAGCAGGGACAGTTGACATAGCTTTAACAGATACACAGACAACAACTTTCACGCCATCAGTTTTAAAATATGACGTAGCGCTTACAAATGTGGCAGGATTAAAGGAATATTATTTAGAAGGTAGTATATTTGTTTCAGAGGGTTATACGGCATGACATCAGTTAACATAACTACAACTAAAAATACTGTTACAGTTAATGAAGGCGACGCCACAACAGTTACAATAGCTACGCAGGGACCACAGGGACCAAAAGGGCTAGATTTGAACGAAGCTAATAAAGTAGATGGTTCAGTAGTGTACTATGACCAGAGTAGTGCTACATTTAAAGCAGATCAAACAACTACCAAACTATCTCTTGTCAACGGGGGAAATTTTTAGGCTATGGCAAACACAATTAGAATTAAAAAAAGAGCTGCTAGTGGTTCAGCTGGCGCACCCTCTAGTTTATCTCCCTCAGAGTTAGCTTTTAACGAGGCTGATTTAAAACTGTATTATGGTTTTGGAGACAATGGTTCTACGCCACCCTCTGCAAGTTCGATCATTACTGTTGGTGGTGCTGGTGCCTTTTTCAATAAAACAGATACAAGAAGTGCTAATACAATACTAAGTGGACCCACTACAGGAAGTGCTGCAGCACCTACATTCAGAAGTTTGGTAGCTGCTGATATTCCCACGATAGCGCATACAAAGATAAGTGATTTCGATACAGGTGTCAGAACAAACAGATTAAACGAATTGACAGCACCCAATGGTGCAGTTAGTGTTAACTCTCAAAAAATTACAGGCTTAGCAGACCCTACAGCAGATAATGATGCTGCTAACAAAGGTTATGTTGATGGAGTTGCACAAGGATTAGATGTAAAAGACTCTGTAAAAGCTACAACAACATCAAATGGTACTCTATCCTCTGCTTTTGCTAATGGACAAACTATTGACGGAGTATCGTTGTCAACAAATGACAGAATATTACTTAAAGACCAAAGTACTCAAACAGAAAACGGAATTTATAAAGTAAACGCATCAGGAGCGCCATCTAGAGTAGAAGATTTAGATACAGGAGCTGATGCTGCAGGCGCTTTTGTTTTTGTAGAGCAAGGAACTGTAAACGCTGAAAATGGATTTGTTTGTACATCTAATAAAGGCTCTGCAGTTGTAGGGACTAATAATCTAACTTTTGCTCAGTTCTCTGGTGCTGGTCAAATAATAGCTGGTAACGGCTTAGACAAATCTGGCAATACACTTTCACTAGATTTGAAATCTAATGGAGGTGTTGTTATAGAGTCAACAGAACTTGCAGTAGATTTAGGAGCAAGTTCTATAACAGGAACTTTAGCAGTATCAGACGGAGGTACAGGAAGTACGAGTGCGTCAGGTGCAAGAACAAATTTAGGTTTAGTAATCGGAACAGACGTAGAGCCTCATAGCGACAAGTTGACAGAACTGGCAACAATGGGTCAAACAACAGCTAATGCTCTTGCCGATTTATCAGAAGCTGAAGTACAGATATTAGATGGAGCAACGCTATCTACTGCAGAATTAAATTTTGTCGATGGTGTTACCTCTGCAATACAAACACAGCTAGATAACAAACAAGCATTAGACGCTGAACTAACAGAACTAGCGACAATGTCTAGTGGTACAGCTAGTGCTTTAGCTGATCTAACAGGAACAGAAGTAGCAATACTTGATGGAGCAACATTAACTACTGCTGAATTAAATTTGTTAGATGGAGTTACATCAACAACTGCAGAGCTAAATATTCTAGACGGAGTAACATCAACTGCTACTGAAATAAATGTATTAGACGGAATTACGTCTACTACAGCTGAATTAAATATTGTAGATGGAAACACCTCTGCCACATCGACAACTTTAGCCACTGCAGATCGTATGGTAATAAATGATAATGGCACAATGAAACAAGTTGCATTATCTGATCTGGTAACATTTTTAGAAGATGGCAGTACAAGCGGGTTCGATGTTAATGGTGGCACCTATTAAGCTATAGGAGGTTAACTCATGGCCAACCAAATTAAATTAAAAAACGGCTCAGGTAGCGACCCAAGCGCAAGTGATTTAGTAGCAGGCGAAGTTGCACTAAGAACAGATACGGGTCAATTATTTACAAAAAAAGATGATGGAAATATTGCTGAAATAGGTGCTGCATCTGGTGTTAGCGATGGAGACAAAGGAGATATAACTGTCAGCAATAGTGGTGCAACTTTTACTATAGATGCTAATGTTGTTACTTTTGATAAAATTCAAGATTTAGCTCAAGACAAATTGCTTGGTCGTGTTTCTAGTGGAACTGGTGATATACAGGGATTAAGTGCTGCGAATGTTCGATCAATAATAAATGTAGCTGATGGAGCGCAGGCAAATGTAGCAACAAACCTAAGTGTCGTTACTGGTACTGGTGCTGTCACTGTTGCAAGTAGCACAGGAGACAACGCAACGATAGGACAAGCAACAAGTTCTGCCGCTGGTGTTATGTCAACAGCACATCACGACAAACTTGATGGTATTGCTAGTGGAGCAACAAACGTTACAAATAATAATCAACTTACTAATGGTGCTGGTTTTATAACAGAGTCTTTCCCTTCAGGTACTCGTATGTTGTTTCAACAAACGTCAGCGCCTACAGGTTGGACTAAAGACACGACTGGCACAAATCAAAGAGCATTAAGAGTAGTTTCTGGAACAGTTGGCTCTGGTGGTTCAGTAGCCTTTACAACTGCATTTGCTAGTCAAGGAGTTGCTGGTAGTGTTGCAAACACAACGGCGGGTGGTTCGACTGCGAGTGCAGGCGACGCGGAAACAGCTGTATCTACACAAGGCGGTTCTATTGCAAATGGCGGAAACAATTCTAACTCGACTACTATTACAAATATTTCTATTGCTAATGCTACTCAGGGTGGTTCTATAGCTGATGGCGGCAACAATACTAACAATGGAGGAAATGATACAAACAATAAAACCAATTATTCTACAGACAACGCTACACAAGGCGGTTCAGTGGCTACTAGCGCTGTCTTAACTACAGCTTATGCAGTAACAAGTACAAACAGTGTTACTCAAGGCGGCTCGGTAAATAACCATACTTTAAGTACTGGTCGTATGCCTAATCACAGGCACGCTGTTTATACGACTAACAGTGACCAAAACTCGCACGAATCTCAAGGCTATCCATATAATGACAACCACCAAGCACCAAGAACAACAGATAGAGGTAGAAACAGAACAATTAACTCTAATGTTATGGGTACAACTGGTAGTACACAGGCTCACAATCATGGATTTAGTGGCAGTTCTCATAGTCACTCAGTTAATAGTCACAATCACACAGTAGGCGATCACTCACACGGCTGGTCAGGGTCTGCTCATAGCCACTCAATGCCTAATCATAATCACTCAATTAGCGCACACAGTCACACAATAGCTGCACATAGTCATGGCTTTACAGGCTCAGCACATAGCCACACTTACAGTGGTTCGTCTCACAGCCATTCTATTAATGCTCATAACCACAGTTTCACAGGCGAGGAACACTCACATACAGCACCATCGCATAGCCACAGTTTCACAGGCTCAGCACACAACCACTCATTCTCTGGTACGTCTATAAATTTGGCAGTGCAATATTTAGACGTTATCATTGCAACAAAAGACTAATGACAATTAAAGTCGAAAGCGGTGATATATGTCCTTTAATGGGTAAAACTTGTATAGGTTTACAATGTGCATGGTTCACAAAAGTTATGGGTCATAATCCACAGACAGGTAAACCAGTCGAAGAATGGGCTTGTGCTGTTGCATGGCTTCCAATGCTTGCAATAGAAAATTCTCAAAATAGTAGAATGAGTGGAGCTGCTGTAGAATCTTTTAGAAATGAAATGGTTAAAAGAATGGATATGCCAATAGATTTGACAACAACTAAACTTGAAAGTATAAACGAACAAACTTTATTGGAGGATTAAATGAGACTTATTATTGTTAGAGAAGATAAAGCAGTTATAAAAGATGGTGTAGGATATTACGTCGATAATTTGGATTGGTTAGATACTAAAATTAATGCAATTCAGTGGTATGACGATAAAGGAGAAGTCGAATACCTCGATGGGTCTGAAAATACTGCAATAACTGACATTGAACCATATAAACAAGCAATAACTGATTGGGAAACAGCTAAAAGTAAAGCTGCTGCCGAAGAAGTGACAGACGATGCAACTTACGAAAGGTGGTTCAAAGAAAATAGAAATGGATTATTACATAGCTCAGATTGGACACAAAGCGATGACTCTCCATTATCAGATACAAAAAAAGCAGAATGGAAAACTTACAGACAGGCTTTAAGAGATTTGCCGACAACAAAAACAACTACATATAAGGAACTTGTGGAGAACAGTACTCACTCAGATTGGCCTAATAAGCCGTCTTGAGTATAATGAAGCTAGTTATTATAAAAAAATTGAAACTCTTTGCACTAGCAGCATTACTTTTGTTTTCTGCAAACCTACAAGTTTTGGGACACGGATACCACCCAGAAGAAGAAATACAGCTAGAACAGCAACAAATCATCTTGGAAAAAGCTGACGACCACGACGAAGATAGCCAGCCACTATTGATTTGAAACTAATAATGAACACCGAAGTCAAGAAAAAACACGAAAAGCTAAGTTCAGATCTTCAAGCAGTTAACAAAAACTATGAACAAGCTAAGAATGTTATGCTTGCTTGCGAAAGAAAAATATTGCAGCTAGAAGGTGGAATAATTGTATTGGAAGAGTTATTGAACAAAACTAAGACTACTTAGCTTTAACAGGGATATTTCTGTCAATAACGCCGTAAATGACATAAAGTGGCGTTAAACCTATAATTAAAAAAAGTACCATAAATGTAAGTGGTACACTTGCTTTAATTAGTGCTTCTCTTATCATGTTTCAAAAAATTGCAAATGTTTTGAGTATCGTTTCTTTTCTAATGGTAGCTTCAATGACTGGTACAGCATATTTTTCTTACAAATATGTAACTTCAGAAAACTTTAAAGCAAAAATAATGAATCAAATATTTGCAGATGTTCAACAAAAAATGCCAAAAATGTTAAATAATAAAATACCTAAAAGCACAGGCATATCAATACCTAAATTACCTTGACAGAGATAAAAATACCTCAAATAGAATTACCACAGATTGATATTCCTGAAACTCCTTTTTTTATCCAATACAAATTAGAAGGGAAAATTCCTGGTTGCAATTACTACCATAGAGATTTAGAAACCACGCGCAATCCATCATTATTGTTATCAGATCATAATGGGACTTTTATTACCTGTCCTGACGGCGAAATACCATCATATACTCCTATGAGATACGACCCTAATGAAATAATTTATGTAGACGAAAAAGCGCCGAAGTTTCAAAGACCTAAATCAGAAACAACAAACCAAACAAATTTTAAACCTAAGGAAGAAGAAAAGATTGAATATGTACCTTGCCCATCAAGCAAAGATCAAAGAATTAATGATTTTCGCAACAGTTCTAGAATAGAGCGTGTAATTGGCCATAAATTAAGTGAAGATGGGAGTGAATGCATAACTCTGTATGAAGCAGTCCCATTTAAAGATCAGTACATTCCAGAAGTTTCTAGCATTGTATCTACTGCTGTTATTGGCTTGGTCGCTGCCAGTAGTCCATTACTTCTTAACATCATCAAACCAGCAATAAAAAATTTAGTAAAACGATTGACGAAGAAAAAAGATAAAGTAAAATAAATTTACCCTATTTTTCATGGCGACGGATAGGGCGTCTAGGTAGGTAAGTGCTAACCGAGCTTGCCTACTGCTTCAATTTAAATTCGTGTGAATGTGGAACTATCTGATTAGGAATTTTAGTTAATACTACGTTTTTACAAGTTATTGCATCTTCTCCTATGTATTTAGCACCTAGTTTTAGTTGTTCAGCGCATATTTTTAGTCTTGCTAGATTAGCTTCTAACTTTGCTTTTTCTAATGCAAACTGTTGACCAGCTATTTGTGCTTCAGCTGCTTTTATACAAGAGTTATTAAACTTTCTTCCTAGTGGCACTTGTAAACTCATAGTAATACCATAATTAAAATTAAATGTAGTCTGGTCGATTCTTGGCTGTTCTGACGTATATAAAATTTTTCCGGGATTAATTAAATTACCTTCAGCATCTTCAGCTAAATCATAAATATTAGTTTTTGTTGTATGTATTTTGGGGAAAGAATAATTTTGCCCTTTAGTAACAAAAGGTGTAATAGCTAAAGTTGTTGTTTGACATTGTATGCCAGCGCCGTAAGTCATAGTTGGAAAGCCACCATTAATCGTTTGGTATCCATTATTGATGACAGTTCCAGAGCTAGATGCCGATGGCGAACTTACAGTATTAGCAAGGGTTTTGGGCGAAAACGATAAAAAAATTATTGCGAGAAGATACTTAAACTTGTACTCTGACTTTCTGTGTTTATGGTTCTTTGTATTGTGCTTGTCGCGTCTAATCCCGGAGCAAGGAAATTTTCTACTATTGAAAAACTTTGTGTAGGGTCTGCTATCTCCCATTGAGGTTTCGTGTCTAGCTGTGGAGTTACCCATTTAAACGACACCCCATTAACAGTTTGTGTGTTTGTGTATGTTGCGTCTGGCGAAATAACTGTTGTAGCTGTAGGTTTAACATTTGAGCCTTGCATGCTATAAGAATATCCAGTTCTATAATTTTCTGTAACGATTGTTTCAACGATGATAGTTTTGCTAGAGCTAGAAGTCTCCATTTGACCAGTTGTGAATGATGGGACAACTGAACCAGCTTTTGCACTAGGTATTGCGAGGAATAAAAGTACAAACCACCTCATTAATCAATTTCAAGTTTAATGGTGCTAGACATTTGTGCAGTAACGCCAGCGCCAGTATCTGATAAGTTAACTGTCATAGCGCCGCCAGAGTCCATAGTCATTGCAGTAGTACCAATATCTCCACCTGAAACAGTCGTTGTATCTCCAAAAATAGGCAAGGCAGGTACAACACCAGCAGTTACAGTAGTACCAGTTGAAGGTATGGCATCGCCTTGAATAAATGACTCCGACACAGACCATGCATCACCAGCTGTGGTAACTGCATAAGTAGTTGTTGAATCTATAGTTGGAACTCCATTAGTGATTTGTGCATCTGTCAAATCTAAAGTACCAATACCACCAGCAGATTCGTTAGCAGTTGGGGTGACATTTGTACCTGATGCTGAAAACGTTGTACCAACACGATTTGCTGTAGAACTAGCACCTAAAGTAGAAACAGAAACTACATTCTGTATTGAGTGTGAAATGTCTGCGAAGGCTGCAGACGGGTAAGCCAGTAATAATAATGCGAGGAACTTTTTCATTTAATACCTACTTTGTTTTTACTATTATCTACTATTTTAGGGCTATTACTGTTATTTTGCCCACTTTTCTTGTTTCCTACAGATATGCCATAACTTCCTAGCACTCCACTAACCAAACCAGCAGTAAAAGCACCATCAATTCTAACTTTACCCATATAACCTAAAGTCATCATTGATAAAGACCAAACTAAAATCATTAAGCGAATAGAGTGACCAAAAATCTCTCCCCATTCAATGCCGTCTTTTTCTTCTTTTTCTTCAGCCATAAAAATTAAGATTCTTGTTTAATACTAACAAGTTAGCTATGTTTGGAAAAGAACACAATATTATCATGCTCAGAATCCTAAAACCAATCCTTATGACATTCTGTAAAACGAATGCAGTAAAAAAATTAATTCTTGATCTTTTAAAGGCATTAGCAAAGACTACAGACAATACAATAGACGATCAGATTGTTGATTATGTTTCAGTCCATCTATGGCCAGAGGTCAAGTGAAAAGCATTCTCAACATTCTCACTAACAGACCTAGCCTAGAGTCTGAGTTTGCAGTAGAAACTGCTATTGCAGAATTATCGACAATTAAAGATATAGATGAGTTAAGAGAACTTGCAAGCCAACTAGCCAGAGCTAATCATAAACAATCACACTTTATCGCTAATGCTCTCGAAATAATGTGTACGCAACAAGAAATGCTAAATTTTAAAAATAGTAGAAGATTTGTAAAAAAAAAAGCGCCTCTAATGAAGCGCCTTAATTATATTTTGTTTGGCAAAGACTAGGGACTTACACAAGATGGAAATTAAGAAAAACACCTGATGCCCTAATTTATACTTCTTTACTAATGTTCTCCCAATAATAATCAGCTTTGTGACGATTAATCATTCTGTCTAAGATGTCTCTACGTTGATACTCGTAAGTATTATCCGTATCGGCATCGTAAAATATTTGACCCTCGTAAGGGTCGCTAGGGAATCTAGAAGGGTAGGTCATCAACGCTAATCGTTTCTTCTGGCTCTGGCTTGCTCTGTGATGTGTCTTTTAGTGGTAACGGCGCAAGTTTGCCGCTGTTTCCCCACATGCCACCCCAGAGTGCAAATCCAGCTTCCTCATGATACTCTTTTTTGTCTGTATAGACTCTGATTTTTGTACCATTTTTTAATGCAGTTTCATATGCATTCATAAAAAACTCTGCAGCTTTTTGTGCATTTTCAAGAGTGAAATCGAAAATGATATTTTGCTCAGGTGCATAAGCATTGACAGGGTTAGGGTTGCTAACGATTCTGAATTTAGCAGTAAATGCTGGTTGTACTTTAGCCATAGTTAAAAAGGATTTTTAGGTGTGATGTTGTTTTCTTTTTCCCATGCGAGAATCGCTTTTATGTCGTAGCGAACTTTAGCGGAACCAGATGAAATCGCATATTTGGGAAGGGTATAATATTCTGGTCCACGATCTTTACGTCTCCAATCAACAATAGTCGCTGGGCTTAACCCATATCTTTCAGCTAACTGGTCAGATGTCAAAAATTGCTGTTCGATTTGATTCATGCTGATAACGCTTTCCTCCTAGCTTTAATTAGGTCAATAAGTTTATTATATTGGTCTTGGCTTATTTTCCCTTCATCTAGCCTTGAAACTAGAGTATTGAAATGTTGATCTAATTGTGCATCAGTAGTTGATTTCACAATAGCATCACGAGCCAAGACAGCTATATTTTGCACAGGTTTTACATTAGATTGTCTCTTAGATGGGGTAGTCTTACTCTTTTCTGGTTCTATTTCCATGTTGTTGTCCATGTCAGTTTCCAGACCAAGAATCAGTTTAATACTGTATCTTCTTTGGTAAGTAACAGAGCCACCCCAAACGTGTGCTTCGTTTTTCCTTTCTAAATCTCTTGGTGGTAGAAAGAAAGGTAGTTCACTTACTTCTTCATGGCCACTAATATGCACTAATTTAGTTTTAATTGTGGTTTGGCCAGTTGGTGTGCAACCAAAAAGTTGAGACAAGTGAAAGCCATTGTCATGTAGTATTGGCTGGACTTTAGAAAGCATTTGCTCTAGAGGCAAATAGCTATATCCAAATTTTCCAGCACCTACTTCTTTAGTCCTTACTAATGAAGGAAACTCTTTTTGTGCTTTTTGTAATGCTTTAATAAAAGCTATTTTTGCAGTTGTTTCACTCATTGCGCTTTAATTACCTCTAAGATTGATGTTTCTTTTTGTGCTGGTTTTTCTACCTTGTACATGTTTGTATCAGGTCTTGGTGCAATAAACCTAATAGTAGGAATGTTTTGAACATGCTTGTTAAAACAAACTATGAAGGCATTAAGAATAAACCTCTGTGAAAACCAGCCACGTTTGCGGTATTCAACATTAGTAATTTGATTTCTAAAAGAAAGTACGGCGCTATCTGGCTGTAAATTTGCACCTAATGTCACAGCGTCCCAAAATTCCCACATTTGTAGGTCTGACCAGCCAGCATCTAAACAAATCATTGTGAAGCACAAAGCAACACTTATAGGGAAACATTTGTAATTTTTATGCTTTTTAGCAATTACAGAGTAGAGAGCCTCTATTAAATCTTTCTTTTCTTGGTAGATTTTTACAATCTGCGCCGAAGATGGTGTCACAGTGCTAGACCATGCACGTTTTGGCCAGTGGTTGTACAAGTGATAACACTTAATAGCAGCTGCAATGTATTTTCCATGACTACTGCCGAGAATGTCTATGCCATCGCCAGCAGTTCTAGCAACACCAGTATCAACACAATCAAATATTCTTGGGTCCATCTTAGAACAGACCAGAATAGGCAGTGTTTTATTGGTTTGCACAATAGCTGCGAGCCTGTGCTGACCATCAATTAGGTTGCCTTGCTCATCGAAAGCTAAGCCATTATTAGTGACTTTCCATTCGCCATTTTCGATAGCTGTAACTAACTTTTTTAAGTTGTTAGCTTTGAGATTCCTATTATTCCTATTTTTAGAAATAAGAATGTTTTTAGCTTTCTCAGGAGTCATTTGCATGACTTTAAATTCTGGTTTAGTCATAGTTGCTAAGCCAGTAGGGTTTGTCGAGTGTGATAATTCCGTCGTTGGTGGCATCGGTGTATCCGAGCCATTTTCCAGACGTAACTGCTTCAGATATTTTAAGAAGCGCTTGTTCTTGGAGTTCATAGCCATAATCTAAAAATTCATTTTCTAGTTTGTAGACACCTATGTTGTAAGGGAATACTTTTTCTATCACTACAAAGATAAAATTTGTAGCGCCTGTGCCTTGCAGGTAATGTGCTGCTTGAAGGTGGTAGTTAAGGTTTGTAATTGTTCTTGTGAACACGTCTGGCGATGCACCACCCTCTCCTGTAGTTTTTAAATCTACAATCGTATCGCCATTAATTTTGTCGCAACGACATTTAAGGTCTAATCCTGTAGCGTCGTGTGACCACCAGAAACTTTGTTCTGATTTGCCTTTGTCTAACAGTTCCCACGCGACATTATTGTTGCAGATTGATTGCATCATATTGTCAGCGAGCGCAGCATCTTGAGGTGTGACTATTTGCATACCCTTTTTCTCAGCTGCAAGAACTTGTTCTTTGCCTTTCTTAGTGCGCTTATCCTCTACAACTGTATATTGAGCTGTAAATTCTTCAGGCTCTAAGCACATAGCATGGAAAAAACTACCAAACTTCATTGCGGCTGTTGGGAGTTTTGGAGGTGCCAGTTCATTGAATTTTGAATGCCATAGCGCTCTTGGATTTTGTTTTGTAATAATCTTTAGATCACTAGCGCTGAAAGCGGGGTCTGCGCGATAGCTTGCAAAATCAACTGTTACTGGCTCGATTTCGTTAATAATCATGGTTATAATAAATTAGACCGCTTGGTCTTGGAGGGAATACTGGTATTGGAGTTAAAAGGGTCTCCTCTACCAGTTTTTTTTATGGTCAGCAACAAGTTTGTATATGCTGCTACGACTAATAGAGTTAGGCAAATGGAGTTATACATTATTTTTTTCAGCCTCTATTAATCCTCGTAACTCTTTGGTTATGTCACGCATTTGTTGAAAGAGTTTAGAAGTTCTTTCCTCTAAAGCTAATAGCTTCACAGGATTTCTTTCTCTTACTTCTTTTACAATTAATTTCTTGTACTCAGCGTCTATTTTCTCGTACCTTTGCTCTAGTTCTTTAGTCTTAGCGCCTAGTGTTAAACCATAATAATGAAAATTTACTGCGCATTCATCTACAGGAATTTCTACTACTAGCTCGACTTGTTTTTTATCCTTTGGCTCGAATAACAACTGTTGTAATGATGTTAATTCAAAAGGACAATCTTTAAGCCATTGCTGCAGCTTAGGGTTTGTAAAGTCTAGGTGCTGGCCATTGCGTTGCATTCCATTCATAGTTCTACCTCTTCTGGATTTTGTTGATCTTTGTAAAATTGTGTTCTGAATTGTTTTCTTAGCTCATCTTCTAAGGTGTCAAGACAGCCAGTAATAAGATTTACTTCTTCGCTGTACTTATAAATCAGCTTGGCTATGTTACTAATTGCAGTTGCACAACTAAGTTGGCCATCAAAAACAGTATCAAGAGCCTCTTGCCAATCGCCAGACCAACATTCAGAGCATTGGCCAGTTATTGACTCTAAATAATGTTCCTCTGCTGGCTCTGGTGCTGTATCTAAGCAAATTTTTTCCATTACAGCTGTCTTTGCTAAATACAAGCCGTGCATTTTTTCAATGTGTTTACGTGCAAGTTCTCTTTGCATCTTTATTTTTTGGTGTGCAGTTGTTCTCTGCTTACGAAGTTTAGTAACTTCAGGGTCAGCGCTGACATAGTCATGCATTTTCTGATAATCAAAATCAGCCATTGTAAGTTTCCTCTAATTTTTTTTCATTGAATACAGCTTCGATTGCTCGCGCACATGCTGTTTCAGCGTGTTCTTTAGTTATGTCTGGATCAGCCAGAATAAATAAAATCATTTGACATACCTCGTCTTGGTGTCTGGTTGTAGGACAATTTAGTAAAAGATAGAATCCTTGAAAAAGACTCTCTTCTTTACTTTGATCTTTTTGTGGTTGTATTTTCATCTGGCGATCTCCTTACAAGCAGCGACAACACCAGCGTTACAATCTGCTACTGTCATGTCGTAAAGAGTGCCAGACAGGGTCGTATAGAATAACCCTGACATTGCGATCATTAGAAATAAATTTCTCATTGGTGTGCCTCGATAAATTTACCCATTGCATCTAGCAAATCTTGTGAAACTTTTTCAGCGCCTTTAACAACGTCAGAACCACCTAAAAAATCATTGATGTGTCTGCTAGTAGTGCTGCTATGATGTTTCTTAGTGACTAAGTGCATATAGTCTTTAGCCTTAAAAGCAACGAATGTGTCATAAGACTTTAGTAGTGTGCCAGCTTCACAAACGTAAGTAGTAGTATTCTTAGACATCACTAAACCTCACAGCCCATGTACTCAGAGATCGCACAACCTCTGTTTGTCTGTTGAGCCATCGCTTTAATAATGTCTCGAAGTGTGCCAGCATAACTGTTTGGGTCAGCTGCTAGTAGTTCTTCTGTATCATCAGGAAGGTTGTTAATGGCCTCTGTGATTACGTTTTCAAAGTTTTCAAGCTGTTCGTCATTGAGCTTGAGTGTAAGTGTCTGTTCCATAAAACTGGCGAGATAAAAAAGCGGGTACTTACCGCATTCTTATTATGACGCATCTGTACACAGATGTAAACCCTTGTGATTAAAAGTTACAATATCTGAATATTTCACAGGTTTACTGATGTTTAGTGTTGCGGTTTCACTATTAATGAGTCATAATTAATTCATAGCCTGAAGAGGCTGCCCTTTACATTTTCTCGCAAATGAAATTCGAAACACCTGAACACATCAAACAGCACTTAGTTGAGACAATCACTAGTGCATTTATTGCTGAAGTTCAAGCTACTTGTAAGCACAAGAACAACCAAGTTGACCATCACAAAGCTGAAGGCATTAGATGGCCTTATTGCAGCACTGGTCATTACGTTAGAGAAGTTGACAGAAGATTAGAAGAAAAGTCTCCTGTTTTTGGTTGGGACGAGCCACGTTACTATCCAAACTACGCAAACATCGTTAAAGATGCACAAGCACAAGCTGATGCAGCAGTTGGCCTACTAGAGTCAAGAATTGGTCAGCACATGACCGACCAAGAATACATCTGGAAAGTAGATTTAAACGTCAACTATTCTAATCAGCTTATCGAAGGCCGTGTATATGGCCACATCTACGACTACATTGCACCTGAAGCTGACATTGCTAAGCGTAGAGAAGAGACAAAGTTTGAGATTTATGTTCGCATGATCTGGAATTACAGATACGGCGAAAACTCAGCTAATGGCCACCTTACTCAGTACACACAGTTCAGATCAGAAAGACATGGCGCTGAAATGATTGGCAAGAGCAAAGTTCAGAGAGCTACTGATGAAGAGAAAGCTAAGAAAGCTGCAGAGAAAAAAGCAGCAGCAGATGCTAAAGAGCAAGCTAAGTGGGAAAGATTTCTTAAGTTACCAGTTCAGTTAGAGAAGTGGTTGACTAAAGAGATTCACACAGAGGCTGCACTTATTACTGAAGAAGGTCTTGCTAAGTCTGAGGCTGATTGCAAAGCAATGGGCGCTACATTTGACAGAGAGTGGCGCGTCAAAAGCGTTAGTCAGAGGATTGAAAAAAACAATGCTATGAGAACTGATTGCAGAAAGTGGCAAAACAACAAAAACGAATTGAAAAGATTATTCGATGAAGGTGTTGACACTAGGCAAAAGCTAAAAGATTTATACGGGGTCTGGTAATGGACTCCGATAGGATTTATTTCCGTGCGGCCTCTAACAAAGATTATGAGGCCATACACCTTTTAGCTATTGAGTTCGGTGTCTCAGCTTCGCAGATATGTAGATTTGCAATGAGTGAATGGCTAAGAGATAACTTTAAAAAACAAATTGAACTTGCACAACTAACACAAAAACTAGGAGAAAATTATGCCAAAGAAAATGACAAAAGCTGAAGCACTCAAAGACTTCAGACAAATAATTAAACCTTTCATAAAAAAAGGCGATGTTATCGCAACAAGAGAGGCTTGGAATAACTGGACAGACTCACTTTGTAAAGAAGGTTCAATTACTCTTAAACAATACGAAAACTGGGGGCAACCTTTCTAATGAACAATTTTCAAGACACTCTGTTAGACAGATGCAAACAAAGACTTTTATGTTGCGATCAGAGAATCATGGAATTATCTGAACAACTAAAAAAAGTTAAAGCAGACAAATTAGAAGTTCTAAAACTACAAAAAGCTATTAAGGAGATTAACAAATGAAAAAAGAACTAAATCCAAAAGAACAACGATTCCTAAGAATGTTTCCACCACGTATGAAACAGCTTGATAATCAAATTAGATTAATTCAAAACTGTTCTAGAAAAGATGGCTATGAGTGGGACTTTACAGATACAGTTCCTACTTTCTTTATTGTTGTGTTTCATAACCTAACATTATGTGCCAAGAAGTTTGGCTTAGATGTTGATGTAAAAATCAATGGCCAAGAAGTTGAAGATGCTTATTTAGATGCAAATTCTGATTATCTTGATAGGTTGGAAGAGAACAGTAAAAAAAATGGGAATTGAGCGCTCACTTGCATATGAAGCAAAACGTAGATTTTGCTATATAGAGCTGGAAAAGTGGAAATTTTATCTCTGTGAAAAAAGGCATCTTAATGAGGTGGAAATAGCTATTGCAAATACTTGTGAAATCATTAATGAAATTCGCAGATTAGACGATGTAATTTACAGTGAAAATATGCCTCAATGCGATGACCCGTTAAATTAGGTGTATGATCGGCTTGTAAGAAGTTACATTCTCTCGCTATCCAAACGTATAGATGAACATTTTCATGTATCTCAGAGCGGAAGATGGCGCAGCTCTAAGGGACTTTCTCAAAAAGAACCCAAGCGTAAAAGGAATGACTAGAGATAAAGAGTTTCTAGATGCTGGATTGATCGCGCGGGTCTGCTACTCTTTGGAAGTGGAGCTTAATAAACTGTAGTCGGGGAGCCTGATGGCCTATTGCAAAGCTAGGTCTGAAAGTCTTAGGAAAATTGTAGTTTTTTCGCATTTCTACAAAAGACAGGGAGGTCTACGCGAGGTGGCTTACTTATCCCCCGACCACTATAATTAAAAAGAACAACCAAAATCAGTAAAAGATTTGAAGTTTGCTGTCCCTAAACGTAGGGGTTTAGGTTCCCAAACAGTTGTTCACTTAACTATTTGTATCGTTATCAACGCATGAGGCTCTGGGGTCTCATTTTTATTGCAATAATATTTTCGAGCATGCAAACTTACCACTTGCGAATCGTCAGCAATCGCTGATAATGTCAAAGCATCTAAAGTGCTACGACATAGTTTGTCTATATCTCCTTGTCTCCTATTTGGATATAAAGGCGCTGATTGCTTAGGCTCTCCTTTCGCGTTTAAATGAGATACTGGCCTACTAAACCAGAAAACTAATTCAACGTGAACTGGTTGAATTATTATTTCCTTCACAACTTTCCTTGCTTCTCTCCCTACAGCTTTTTTCCATGTCCCTACCCTTTTACATACCTCAACCATTATTCCGTTTCCAACGTGCTTTTTACTGCCCTGTGGTGCAGCTTCAATACCTTTAACAGTAATTACATATTTCATAAAAAATGAGTTTTATTCCAGAAAATACTCCTTTCGTATCTTTGCCGACTGCCTTGAAAGGAAGAATCAGCCCACACCAGTTGGCGGTATTGTGGACGCTGCAAAGCTACTACCCGAATATCTGGCCTAGTTATAGCACGATTGCAAAAGACGCGGGTATGTGTAGAACAAAAGTTATTCACACTGTTGAACAATTAGTTTCTCTTGGCTGGCTTCAAAAAATTAATAGAGTCGATGAGAATGGTAAAAAAACTAATGCTTATAAAGTTACTGTTTGGCATGAATGTAGAGTGCCAACACCATCACATACCAGTAAAGAACCGACGTCTATCTCAGCAACCAGTACACCTAATGAACTAGGTCGGTGTATTTCAGCAACTAGGGGTGGTGTACCAAATGAACTTGAAGTAAAACAAGTTAAACTAAAACAAAAAACTAAAAGGAATCAATATACAAAAGATTTCGAACATTTCTGGAAAATGTACACGGAAATGAATTGCGATAAATGTGTAAGCCAATCGAAGAAACCAGCATTCGAGGCTTGGCAAAAATTAGATAAAGAGACTAAAGCAAAATTACCAGACTGTTTACAAGCAGATATCGATGCAAGAATTAAGAAAATTAGAAACGCAGAATGGGTACCTCAGTTTCCCGACTGCCACCGATGGATTAGCAAAGGACAATATGAACAGTTTTTAGAGTTGCGCAAGCGCCAAACTAAGTCAAGATTGAATCCTATGCTTGCAAACAAAGCGAGTAATCAACCCTTTTAAACTATGAAAAACTATAAGAGATCAGCGATAGATCGCGATGTCACATTTAGACCACCAGTTCACAACTGCTACGCTTGCAATGATACTGGAATCGTAAACAACTCAGATGGATTAATTAATAATTATCTTGGAGACTACGATATTACAGAATCTGGAACTAGAGTGGCTGGCAGTGATTTAGCTATTATTTGTTATTGCGAAGCAGTCTACCCAAAATATAATGACGAAGCACAATTAACTAGTCATGGTTTTCGCGATGGCGAAGGTAATATAAGAAATAACGTAGGTATTGATGTAGATAAAGATATAATTAGACAGCTGCATAATATAAGAAAAGATGCATGGAAAGAGACTGCTAGACTAATGAGTCGATTAATACAAAAAAACTTAAAAACTAAAAAAATAGAATTACCAGCTGAAATGCAAGAAGTAAAAGACCAATTAGTTAATTTTAAATTAAAATCGTTAAATTCTTAATTTTACTCCTCTCAGATTGCACTCTGAGGCCTCTGTAATTATCGCCCTATACGTTACTAACCTTGAAAAAAGCACATTTGCGCGGCTTATCTTACCGCACCTCTAAAGATTACATTGCCTACGACCCATTACAAAAATGCAACTATAGAATATTAAACGGCAAGCGTATATGGTTACAGCCAAGACCTAAAGAAGTGTACCTACCTAAAAAAGAGCTAGACTCAGGGCAGTTACATATCTCGCTATGACCACAACACCAAGCTACCCAGTAGTTTCTCCTGACGATATTAAACAGTCAAGAATTATAGATTTAACGCTATACAAAGGCAACCCTAGAGTCCACAGTGAAATACAAATAGAAAGGCTAGTTAACTCACTTAGAGAGTTTGGTTTTACAAATCCTGTGCTAGTTGATGACACAGGAAATGTTATTGCAGGTCATGGGCGTATTGCTGCTGCAAAAAAAATAGGATTAGAGAGTGTTCCTACTATTACTCTTTCTCATCTATCAGAAGAGCAACGTAAAGCATACATCATTGCAGATAATCAGCTTGCTTTGAACTCTAGTTGGGACGATGATCTATTGAAAATAGAACTAGAGAAACTATCTGAAAGTGGATTCGATTTATCAGTGCTTGGCTGGGGAGACGATATACCAACCTTTGCAGACGAACCTGACTATGATTCACTAGATGACTTCGAGGACCCTACGACTGATTTAGCTAATGATGTACTAAAAGCTATTCAGATTGAATTTAGACCTGAAGATTATGAAGAGGCAAAAGAAGTAGTAGCAGAAGCTAGAAAAAAAGGTATCTACGTAGGCCAAGAGTTAGTTAAAGCGCTTAAGGCTCTAAGCTAATGAAGCTAATAAAAAGTGAAATAAATGGGATTAAGTTCTTTTACAGAGAGGGCTATTCCGATATCAAGACCTTTATTGAGGTACTTTCTAATCAATCTTACTTAAAAAAAGGCATGCAAGTTCTCAATAACGAGACTTGGTTAGATTGCGGTGGTAACGTTGGTGCATTTTCTATATTAGCTGCACACAAAGGTGCAAGTGTGATTACATACGAGCCTGACCCATTCAACTGCGAGCTAATTGAAAAAAACGCTAAGTTAAACGGCTTACAAAATGCTATTACAGTTAAACAAGCTGCATTAGTACATGATTTTAGAAAAGATACTACTCTATCTATTGCTCTAAATGGCAACGTCTGGCGCAATACCATAATGAAAAAGAAGAGTAACAAGGCAATAAAAGTACCTTGTCTTAACTTTGATGAACAAGCGCTGTTAGCTGATAACTGCAAAATGGATATTGAAGGCGCAGAGATTCCTATACTTACTCACACTAAAAGCACCTTTAATAAGCTAGTTTACGAATGGAGTTTCGATATAGACCCTGACTTAAGCAAAATTTGGAAAGTTATAGAAAAACAAAAACTTAAATACAAAGTAGAAGCACCCTACAAGACAATACATTACGAAGAAAGAGACATATTGATGTGGGGGGAAAGCTGGTTTCCACCATGCATAATGATTTATTGTTTTAAAAGATGACCTTACCTGAACTAATCTTGAAACCTGTAACGTCTCCTTTAAAAATTGGAGATAGTGTAGGCGGTTTCGAGCCTAATATCTTTGAAGATTGCATTCTAATAGACCCAGATGGCACTGCAGTGGGTTTGTTTATAAAAACTTTGCCAGACGACTTACAAAACCTTGTGAATATAGCTGACAAAGAAATACATACGAAGCGCGTACCTAAATCAGAAATGAAAAGGTCTAGCGGATTGCATAACAAGAAAGCTGAGGTACTGCAGTATTCAACTATTCTTGGCTCATGCCCACCTAAACCACACATGAGGAGGCCATACGCTAGTAGATCATCTGTTCATTCAGTTAAAAGTGCTAATACTTTCGTAAAAGCAATGTACGCAGCGGGTATTAAATCTTTTGAAATAGTAAAAAAATATATTCCAACAGTTGCAGAAAGTCATGCATTTAAAATTAAGCAGAGAATACCTGATAACTGGCGTTTTGCTGGAAATTTTAGTTCTACTATCTCTAATTGCAATATATCCGCACCAGTCCATCAAGATCACGCAAACGTAAAAGGTGCTATAAATATGATTATAACTAAAAGACGCAACAGTAAGGGAGGCAACTTACACGTACCAGACTACAATGCTACGTTTGACCAGACCGATAACTCATTATTGGTATATCCAGCTTGGCGTAATAGACACGGAGTTACACCGATTATTCCTACTTATCAGGGAGGCTATCGTAACTCTCACGTATGGTACGCGCTTGATTCATTTCACAATCTAAAATAGTGGCTAAAAAGAAGGCAACTCAATCTGAAAAAGAATACAGGATTTACAGGATAGCTGCATTACTTTCACGTGGAATTACGCGCTCAGAAATCATTAAATATACTTCGGCTGAGTGGGGGGTGGGGTCAAGACAAGCAGAGACTTACATCGCAGATGCCAGAATGGTTCTCAAGAAAGATTTTGACATCGACAGAAGGCAGTTTACTGCGGACGTTTTAAGCCAGCTTTCAACCTTACAAAAAGAGGCCAGAAATACTGGTCAATTACACGTCGCATTAGGCTGTATTAATGCAATGGCGAAGATCGCACAAATATCAACATGAGCATCTTAACTAGGGAAGGTTCTGTACTTGATAGAGCTGGCAGTAGTGGTGTTTCTATTAGTACTCCCGAACTACTAAAGAAGATAAGAAACGACCTACACGAACCACAGAAACAGTTTTTTGACAATAGCAATGTAGAAATATTAGGTTTATCAGCTGGTTATGGTGCAGGCAAGACTAGGGCGCTTTGTGCAGTATGTGTAAAACTAGCCGCTTTGAATGTAGGCTTCACTGGTGCAGTTATGGAACCAACGGGTCCATTAATTAGAGATATTTGGCAAAATGATTTTGAGCAATTTTTAGAATATTACGAGATTCCTTATACACACCGAGCTAGTCCATTACCTGAATACATATTGCACCTACCTGAAGGCGACACAAAGATACTATGCAGAAGTTTTGAGAACTGGTCACGCATTATCGGTTTAAATTTAGCTTTCGTACTAGCAGACGAAATAGATACTGTTGCGCCATCTGTGTGCGATAGAGCATTTCCCAAAATATTAGGAAGATTGAGAGCTGGAAATGTCAGACAGTTCTGTGCAGCCAGTACACCAGAGGGTTTCAGATGGATGTGGAATACCTTTGGTTCAGAATCAGCGCAAGAGAAAAACGATAGAATGTTAATCAAAATGAGGACTCAAGACAATCCGCATCTACCAGTAGATTTTATAGAAAGAATGCAAGCTAACTACGACCCTAGTATGCTGCAGGCGTATCTAAACGGAGAGTTTACTAATCTAACTACTGGTCAGGTTTACGACAGATTCGTAAGGGAAGATAACATTGTTAATACTTTGCCGAATATCAAAGACGAGCCTCTAAGAATAGGAGTTGACTTTAATATTGGCAATATGAGCGCAGTAGTCGGAGTTAAGCTAAATGAAAGATTGTTAATAATTGATGAAATTGCATCTGCACACGATACAGACGCACTTGCTCAAGAAATAAAACGTAGATATCCTACCAGTAGAATTTACGTTTATCCTGATGCCACAGGAGGCAACCGAAGCACTAATGCAGCAAAAACAGACATACAGATTCTTGAAACCTATGGCTTCACTAATCTTTCAGCAAAAAGCAACCCGCCAATCCGCGATAGAGTGTCTGCCGTACAGGGTTTGTTATGCAACGGAAAGGGACAAGTACGTTTACAAATTTATGCCAGTTGCAAACGTATGATTGAGTGTCTTGAGTTACAAAGTTATTCTGAAAAAGGAGAACCAGATAAGGAAGCTGGCTACGATCACATGAATGACGCACTAGGTTACTTAATTTGGAGAGAATTTAACCCATTATTTGCTCGATCTGGTAAACGAACTGGTGTTAGATTGTATTAATAGATTACACTATGAATAAAACACGGGGACTCTATTGTGTATAGCGCTTACGGAAGAAAATTTACTAGAGAGAGAACTGGCTTTACCACAGACGTAAATGACCCATCATCTACTTGGTTTCTTCAAGAACCCCATTGGTTGTTAATAGAGGATTTATCAGGCGGTACTTACGAGATAAGAGCAAAACACAGAAAATATTTACCACAGGAACCAAGAGAACAAGACGAATCATACGAAAACAGATTAGCTAGAAGTACTTGCCCACCTTATTTTCAAAGATTAGAGAGAATGCTTGCAGGCATGTTAACTAGAAAGCCAGTCAAGCTACAAGACATTAGCGATACAGTCAGAGAACAGCTATTCGACGTAGATTTACAAGGTAATGATCTCAACGTTTGGACATACGAAGCTGCACGTAAAATGATTCGTTATGGACACGTAGGAGTTTTAGTTGACGTACCATCAGAAGGCAATGGTAGGCCATATTGGGTTACTTATACGCCAAGAGAGATTTTAGGCTACAGAACACAAGTAATAGATGGCAAAACAACCTTTACACAATTAAGACTATTAGAAAAGATAATAGAGCCAGACGGAGAGTACGGAGAAAAAGAAGTAACACAAGTTAGAGTTCTGTATCCCGGAAAATTTGAGATACATAAACAAAACGATGACGGAAAATACGTAGTAACCGATTCAGGAGTTACATCAACAGATGAAATACCTTTCTCTGTAGCTTATGCCAATAGAATTAGTTATATGGAGTCAAGACCACCACTAGAAGATATTGCAGAGCTAAATATCAAAGCGTATCAAGTACAAAGCGATCTAGATAACCAGCTACACATATCAGCAGTTCCTTTACTTGGTTTCTTTGGTTTTCCTCAAAGTTCAGAGGAGGTTAGCGCTGGACCCGGAGAAGCAATAGCCTTTCCAGCAGAAGGCAGGGCAGAATATATTGAGCCTACAGGTAGATCATTTGATTCTCAGTTTCAAAGGTTAGATCAGTTAGAAAAGCAAATCAACGAATTAGGCTTAGCAGCTGTACTAGGCCAAAAACTAAGTGCAGAGACAGCGGAGGCTAAAAAGATAGATAGGTCACAAGGAGATTCAACAATGATGGTTGTTGCGCAACAAATGCAAGATTTAATAGATAACTGTCTAGTATTCCACGCGCAATACATTGGAACAAGTGAAGTTGGCAGTAGTTTTGTTAATAGAGACTTCTTAAGTGCCAGATTAGAGCCAACTGAGATACAGGCATTATTACAACTCTATACAGCTGGAACTATTACACAAAAAACATTACTTGACCAATTAACACAAGGCGAAGTTTTAGGCGACGAGTTTGACGTAGAGGAGGAGGTAGAAGCAACTCAGATTGGCGGCCTTATAGAAACTGACCCGCCAGAGCCAGAAGAAGAAGAGGAGGAACCAGAAGAAGAAGAGCAAGAGGAGTAATGAGTAATGGCTTTGCCAGATGCAATATTCAGAAATGCTATTGACCTTAATCGATATGGCAATAAAGTCTCTACTGATCTAGCCCGAAAATTTACTAATATCTGTGTTAAATCTGTACAAGAAATAGCCACATTAGAAAGAATAGGATTAGGCAACAGTTATAGAGCCGCTAGACTTCGATCTATAACAGCACAGTTAGAAAAGAGTTTAAGCGGTTGGAAAAAATATGCTAACAAACATGTATCTAAAGAATTACAAGCATTAGCTAAAGTTGAGGCTGGTTTCATTGAAAACCAACTGCAAAAAGTAATTCCTAGAGGCATAAGACAAAATATTCAGGTCAATGGAATAGAAATTAGCCCAAAATTTGCAGAATCTATTGTAACTATTGACCCTACAAAGATTAAATCGAGAGCTGTAGGCCAACAATTAGCACAATTTTTAGGGGAACCTAGCTTATCCGATAATTTAGGTGCAGTTATGTCTCTGCCTAATGGCAATATAATGCAGCAGGCATTTAACAGAATATCTGAGAGTACTGTTCAACTATTCAGAAGCACTGTAGAAGATGGTCTTATTACAGGCGAAACAACGCCACAGATGATAAAGACACTAATAGGCAATAGTAAGCAAAACGATACAGCGAATATTCTACAGATGGTACAGAAAGGAGGTATATTAACAACTCCACCAGTCAATCAGGTAAGAACCCTAGTCAGAACTAGCGTTAATCAAGTTGCTAATACTGCAGCTCTTAATGTATATCGAGCTAATAGCGATATTACTAAGAAATATAGATATACAGCTACTCTAGATAATAGAACTACTGCAGTATGCGGTGCTTTAGATGGCAGAGTATTTGAATATGAAAAGGGACCAAAACCACCACAACATTTTAATTGTAGGTCTACTATTGTCCCTGAAATCGACTATGAGAACTTGCCTTTTGACCCACCACCTACAGCAAGGAAGAGAGCTACGGCAGATGGCCAGATGTCAGCAGACACAGATTACGCTAAGTGGTTATACATGCAACCAAACAAAGTACAAGCACGTATATTAGGTGGAAAATTTAACAAAGAAACAAATAAATATGAAGGCGCTTTCAGATATTTCCAACGATTAGCTGGTAAAGATAACGACCCAAGACAAGCATTAGCTAAGTTTGTTAGAGCAGATGGTAGTCGAATAACACTAAGTCAACTGAAAGCTAGATATGGTAAACCTGAAAATATTCCTATTGTAAGCACTCCTGTACCTAAACCAGCAAAAGTTGCACCAAGAAAAGCGCCGAAGGGTACATATGCACCTACAGTACAACCAAAGATTGCAATATCTCGCGGAAAAGATATAGTAGCTGGCAGATTAGCTGCATTAGATGGTTTTAGAAAAGAATACAAGGGTTTATTAAGACAACACACAGAAACTAGAGGCGAGATAAGTGTAATACAAGATAAAATTAACGCTATCGTCAGGAAAATGAATAGAGTTTCTACTAGAGCAAAATTTGACGAGTTAGGTAAAACAAGAGACCCATTACTAATTACAAAACAAGCGTTAATCACAAAGAAACTAGACATTAGAGCAAAATTAGCTGGCATAGAAAAACAAGGAACTATGCAAATGTTTGAATTACGTAAGGAGGCTATAGCTAATTCAACAATTACTAGAGCTGATGCAAAGGAAGCAATAAAAAATATTTCATTTATTGGCCAAAAGAAAGGAAGAGACATTATAAAAGCTGATCTTGAAGAATTTGCATTAATGTTTAATGGCGGTGGCATTATGAAACGTGGTAGGAAAATAAAGTACAGGCCTAATCAGATTGACACTGTAAAGATAGCTAGTGGTAGAGCGCATAATACGAGTTCTGGAAGAGGAGGCAGTTTAATAAAAGTACCAGCTGAAAGCACAGGATATTTCGGAGAAAATGATGTTAGAGCTACAGTATTTCACGAAGCTGCGCATAGTCTTGAAGGCTTCAATGAAAAAAATGCATCATTGGCTATTGCTTTTAGAAATAACAGAGTCAAAAGTCTTACACCAGTTAGTCCGAAAAAACTAAAAGGTACTATTAGTGACGGATATTATCTTAGAGAGGCAGTTTTAGAAGATAGTTTCATTTCTCCTTATGTTGGCAGGCCATATAGGACTTCATCAACAGACACTAATATTATTCCTAAAGGTGTAAAAGCAGGCGAGATATTTGACGAGGCAACAGAAGTTATTAGTATGGGTGCAGAGCATTTCAGCGACCCTGAGAATATGTTCAGGCTATACCAAGCTGACCCAAATCATTTTTACATGATTTTGTCCCTTACACGCACTTCTTACTAATGGCTACAGTTATACAAATCAGCGAAGGCGAAGAAACAGCAACAGTAACCTTACAATCTAGTCCTAGTTTTGCACGTTTTGCTGGTAGTGCAGAAATCAAGTCAGATATTGAGTTTGAATCTAAGTTTGCATATAACTCTGTCGGCCATCTAATGAATCTTGGCAATGTACACGCACAAGATTTATATATATTCCTAATTGATCTATATGGAAAAGAAAGTATAGAAGTACTAGAAGGTGTTGAGCAAATTAAATCTGATGACGAAGAATTAGCTATACTAGAAAAAAATGGAGTAACCTGATGCCAGCTTCTATGTACAAAATGGGTGGAAAGAAGAAAAAGAAAAAGAAAAAGGGAGGTAAAAAGTAATGTATCAATTCAATACTGGCAAACCAGAGCCAGTAAATTGTCCTATGCCTAAGAAACCTAATTTTAATTCTATGTCAAAGATTGAATTAGAAGAATATGGTCGTACAATAGGCTTGGAGTTAGATAGACGTCTAACAAAAGCTAAATTAATCGAACAATTAGCAGAGAAAGTCTCATGAAAAAAAAGAAAAAGACTGGACAAGGTTTATACGCCAATATACATGCAAAAAGAAAACGTATTGCAGCTGGTAGTAACGAAAGAATGAGAAAGAAGGGTGCTAAAGGCGCACCAACAGCAGCACAATTCAAAGCAGCAGCAAAAACTGCAAAGAAACCTAAGAAAAAGAAAAAATAATGGCCATTTCTTACAGGGGAGAGACTTTTAGTGGCTATAACAAACCTAAAAGAACATCAAAACACCCGCGAAGTAGTCATGCCGTATTAGCTAAAGAAGGCGATAAAGTTAAATTAATTAGATTCGGTCAACAAGGGGTAAGCGGTGCAGGAGCAAACCCAAAAACAGAGAAAGGTAAAAAAAGACAGAAAAGTTTCAAGGCAAGAATGGGTAAACATATAGCCAAAGGTAAGATGAGTGCGGCTTATTGGGCTGACAAAGTAAAATGGTAGGCTAGTATAGAAATAAATTTACCTTGCGGGTATGTCAGAAGAAACTAAGCAAGAGGCTGCGCCGACTGCTAACACTGAAGAGCTAACTAATCAGATAAAGGCTCTAGAAAATCGTGTTCAATCAATGGACGCCAAAAACAAAGAGTTATTAGACGAAAAGAAAAAGTTCCAACAGTTAGAGCAAACATTGAAATCAATGCCAGACGGCACAGATGTACAAAAACTATTAGAGTTCAAACAGAAGGCTGAACAAGCAGAGTTAGAAGCTAAAGGTAAATATTCTGAGGCTTTGAATGCTAGAGATCAGCAATTTAGAGAGGCAAGTGCAACAAAAGATGAACAAATAAAAAGATTAGAGCAACGCGTTAAAGAACTTGAATTAATTGCGCCTACAGTCTCAGCTCTAGCTGACATTGTTCACGACCCTGACATGATTTTGAAAACAAAATTAAGTACAGATCAGATAAAGAAAAAAGATGATGGTACAGTTGTTGTAGTTGATGGATACGAAGAAACACCAGTTGCCAAATGGGCTGAGGGTTTACCAGATTGGTTGAAAAAGTCTGATACAGCTAGAGGCTCTGGCGCACCAGTCGGCAGAAAAACTTCTAACAATATGCCTATAGGAATGGATAAGAACCCATTTGAAAACGGAGGCAATCTTACTGAACAGACAAGATTGTATCGAACTAATAGAGCTTTATACGACCAATTAAAAGCACAAGCGAAAAAATAGTTGTTTATTTTATAGTTTTCTGGTTATTATAAACTGTAACTAGGTCTTGGCTGCGCTAGGGTCTGTAGGGCTGCGCCCGCTATATTGTAAACGTTATTCTAAGGTTTTTTTCATGGCCACTCTCAGGAGTGATGTGATTATCCCAGAGGTATTTACACCATACGTCATAGAACAGACTACTGCTAGAGATGCATTTCTACAGAGTGGTGTTGTTCAACCTATGGCAGAACTAAATGCTACTGAGGGTGGTGATCTCATCAATGTACCTTTCTTCTCAGCAAACCTAAGCGGAGATTTCGAGGTTTTATCTGATTCAAGTTCTTTGACTCCCGGAAAAATTACTACTGATAAGCAAATCGGTGTAATTCTACATAGAGGTCGAGCATTTGAGTCTAGAGATTTAGCTGCACTTGCAGCTGGTTCCGACCCAATGGGTGCAATCGGTCAAAAGATCGGCGCATACATTGCGAACCAAAGACAGAAAGATTTACTTTCTTGTCTATCAGGTGTTTTTGGCTCAGTTAATACAACTGATTCCAACTCTGCATTCTTCGGTCTAACAATAGATGGTGGTTCATCAGATACCCCAACTGTACTTAGCCCAAGACACGTAGCAAAAGCTAAATCATTACTTGGAGATCAAGGAGACAAACTAACAGCGGTTTGTATGCATTCAGCTGTTTATTACGATTTAGTCGAGCGCAAGTTAGTTGATTATGTTCTAGCTACAGATGGCAATGGCGGTTCAGCTACTGCATCAGGTGGAACAATCACACCAGCTTATGGCGGTGGCAATGATACTGTGCCAACTTATTGCGGATTACGCGTTATCGTTTCAGATGACGTTGCAAAAACTGGTTCAGGCTCTACTACTGAATACTCTACTTACTTCTTTACAGCTGGCGCTGTAGCAAGTGGAGAGCAAGCTGGTCTACAGACAGAAACAGATAGAGATATCCTTGCAAAGTCAGATGCTATGTCTATTGACTTGCACTACTGTTACCACCCTGTTGGCTCTAAATGGGCTGTTACTACAACAAACCCAACTCAGGCACAACTTGAAACTGTAAGCAACTGGTCGAAGGTTTACGAAACTAAAAACATAGGAATTGTTAGGGCTACTAACATTTCAACTATGGATTAACTGAGGTAATTTATTATGCCAAGTTTATTTGAAGCTGCTGCAGGCTCTGCTTTA
>VTLG01001753.1_pt1 | contig 41617 bp, 44 predicted proteins | sample 4694571 | NCBI WGS metagenome assembly VTLG01 (sample SAMN12604809, study PRJNA352737) | marine metagenome | biome: ENVO:00000447; feature: ENVO:00000209|ENVO:00000569|ENVO:01000036; material: ENVO:00002151; isolation source: viral sequences binned using virsorter ...
CAAAAACGTTTTTAATTCTATCATCTGAATTAATGTAGGCTGCACACTCAGGAAAGCTCTTTTGCATCCATTCAACCTTTGTTTGAAAATCCAAAGGATCCTTTTTAGCATTTTGTGTTTGAGATGGATAAATCATATAATCCCTACCACCAGCATCCTTTACCTTCTTAACAAGAAGTTGATGTCCAATAGTTGGTGGATTAAATCTTCCAAATGTAAATACAACTTTCATTATCTCTCTACCTTTGCATTTGCTCGCCATTGATAGCAAGACCAATATCGTGCTTTCCATTTTGGGCCAGGATTGTCGCAATTATGTCTGGCACGAAATGATTTTCTTCTTGCTGGATCATCTCGTTTGATTTCCATATTTGGATCACCAAAATTGACCTTGACCACGTTTCCCTTTTCGTTTTTGGCATAAACCTTGAATTTCTTAACATCACCAACTGTAGGTTTATTCAATTGAACTTTACGACCCTGATATTCTGCTTCTTCGACCTGTAAATTGTCGCAATCACAATTATTTGATAAAAATTCTTTAAAAGTAAGCATTATTTTTTAGCCCCCAATGATACTGTAATTACAGTCATAACAATTGCAATAATAGTAAATTCGTATAGTAGAATTTTAATTAGTTCCAATTCTTTACTCCTGTGAAATTATTATAAGAAAATTCCAATCTATCAACCAACTTAACAGCACTTCCATTAATCTTATCAATAGCAACATAACCCTCATCATTAGTTACCTTATAGCCATTTTCAGTTTTGATAAAAGTACCAGGAAATCTCTTAGCACCCATATCTAATTTTCTAATAATCAGCAATTTCAAATCATATACATGCTTAACATGCTCGAAAATAGAAGTAAAGGTTCTCATATTCAAAGACATACTTCTAATCAATGTATCTCGTTCTAATATCTTTCCATTTCTTCCTTTATCTGTTTTTAGCTTTGGTAAAACTTTATCATCATAATAAGCAGAAATATAATCAATATACGAAAGAGCAGCCCTTTCTGGATCAACTATAAAAGATCCTCCTCTAATAAGACTGTTTATATAAGTTTTAATTTTAGCACCCACCACAGATGATGGAAGTAGTTTCTGAGCATCCATAATTAAATCAAATTCTCTTGTATCTATTCTCTCTAACGAAGATTCGCAATCAATAAATAATTTTTGTGCTTGATTTCTTTCATCAGCAGTAAAGGCAATTGTGCCTGACATATCGTCATAATCTGCATTAGAAATCCATAAAGTGGACTTTTGTCCGAGTGATTCTATGTTTGCTCCAAAACTAGCATCCATATCTGCTAGTGTAGTGCCTTTATAAGTTGTATGAAAAACAATTCCGATATTCGCTTGTTCTATTTTTCGTGCCAATTCACTAGTAGAAGGCACCGCATATACTATGGTATTCGGTTGAAATATAATATATTGTTCCCCATCAATTGTCGTTTCACTCAAGTCAGACTTGGTGAACATGATATCGCCTTGTAAAACACCAGAGATACCAACGTCTTTTAACTCATTATAAGCAATTCTTACTTTATCTGCTAATCCACCTGAAAAATGTAAATTTACATCAGATTCAGATTTTACTAATTTTGGATTAGCATTAAATACTCCTTTTGTTCCTACGAAAAACTGTCCATCGTCAGGATCTATTCCAGCAAAGATAGCAGGAGCTCCATCAAACTTAACTGTGATGTCTACCGCTCTATCTGCATCTCCTTTTAACATTCCTAACAAACCATCCATAAATCTTAATGCACCCTTGGCACCATCAATTCCATTATTAAATATCTCATCTTCAAGATGTTCCATATGCAAATTCTTAGCTTCCGCTAAAAAGACATAATCCTCATTAATAGCCTTCTTGGCAGTAGCAGTTGCAATTGCATATATTTTAGACTTCTCCCAATCAGGATGCTTCTTTTTTAAGGCTAATACTATCTCTTCCTTCTTAGCCTTCTCTCTCCCCGATAAGGTTCTTTCTCTTAAAAATTCTTTAAATCTTAACATCATTAAACCTAGTAGTTATTAGTATTTATAGTTTCTAAAATCTCTGCCTCACTATCACCCAATTTGTCAACAGGAATGATGAAATTTCTATCAATCATACATTGATATGATTCAAGCCGGGAGTGGTATCTTAGGAAAAGCACATTAGACCTATTCTTATATTGTTCTAGACTTCTGACAGGAAATTCTCTCATATCAGATAGTGAATTACCACGATATTCGTTTTCTAGAATAATTCCTATTCTAGTTGAGCGAACTTTTTTAGCAAAATAAGAATCATATGGAATGTAGTAGGTATTGTATAGAGGAGAGAATGAGGTATATCTTCTATTTTTCTTATTTCTAGTAAGAAGATTTTCTTTAATGTATATAACTCTGTATTTTATTACTTGCCTTGATAGAATAGAATTGATATTCCGAAAGGAGGCAAGTAATATATGTTGATTTATTCTTGTTTCGTTTAATCGCCTAATGGCATCTTCACTCTTTAGTAGTTCAGGATTAGTTTGATTGAAAACTGATTCTGATCTTCCCACAAAGAATCTACCATCACTAGGATCCATACCACAGTAATAATCATTATCATAAGTATCAATTTCAAATCTGTGGTCTATGTGTATCATGACTTTAAATGAAATCCGATAGCATTGCTAGTATCCTTAGGCCTTAAATATATATCAGAAAATTTAGGAATTTCAGCTTCACCTGCTCCTTTATTTTCCCATCCTATTTTATGATTCCTCTTATCCATATTACAAATCATATAATAAACACGATTAGTAATAATAAATTCAAACCAAGCTCTTGTTCCTATTTTAAATTTAGGATCATTTTTACTTGAATGTGATATATAATTTCCGGCAGCTAAGAATAGCTGTCTTAATGATATTTGAGACTCATCTCCATTAATTGTATTACTATATGGAGCAAGTCTTGGTGCCATGTATATAAGACCATTTGTTGTATTTCCAACAGTAGAAATAAATACATCATCCACATCACGTCTTCCTTTATTTTTGATTTCAGGAGTTAATGACAGCATATCAGCAAATACATTACCTGTAGGATCAAAGGAATTATAATTAGGTTCCAGCAATGTAGCTTCTGTGACGGCTGCAGGCAATAACAACTGCTTTTCAGGAATCCAAGCAGATTCTTTTCCATCCTTAGCATACAATTTGGAAGCTGCATTAATTTGACCCATAACCACATCTCCCTCTCTAGCTTCCTTTAAGATATAACGTACCCACTCCATAGCTTCCCAAATATATGGATAATTAGATTTATACCAATCATATCTTGTAGACAGTGCATTCTCATTCATAATCTCTAAAGGACCATCTACTTCTTGCTCATTAAATATTTTTTCTAAATCTTGTCCCTTTACAGTATTTCCACCTGTCTTCATTTTAGAAGAAAATTGCCATTCAACTTCTGCACCAGATTCTCCCTGAGTATACATCATAAAATCTATTAAAGGATAATTTGATTGAGTAGGAATATATACTGATATAGGTCCGTTATAACTATCTCCCCAAGGACTATACAAATCATTAGATCCAGCAAGTGCAATAGGACCCAACACTTCACCCAAATCTTTCATCTTACTATAAATAGCTTCAGCACTAGGATGAGGAGAAGAATTTAAAGAAACGTCTTTGGTTCTAGTATTATAACATGCATCTATCATCTCCAAGACCACATCCTGTTGCTCAGGAGAAAATTCCCTATGAGACATAACATGAGATTTCAACTGAGAAATGAATCTACTAATTTCCATCTTTTCCCCAGTAATACCAAGATTTGCTGGCTTACACGCTTCTGAGGATAACTTATATTCATCCTTCACATCCCGAATAACTATATTAGTAACATTTCTCATCTCTGGATAAGAGTCCTTATCATACTTCCTATCTTCATCCTGCATCCATGAAATTAAGCCATTTGGTCCTTTAGATTCCGGGGATGGACCATCGGCATTACTACTAGCTATAAAAAAATACTTTGGAAAATTATAATCATAATTTTCAGGATTCTGCTCAAGCTGTATATACAATCTGGTTTCACTACCATCCTTTGTCTGAAGTACTAAAGAATCCGTAAAATTTGGTAATGAATTTCTAACTAGTCGTATTCCATAAGTAACCTTACGAGATCGAAAAGTGAATTCAAGGTAACGCTTGATAGGAGCAGATTCTATTCCATTTTTACCCTCAGGACTTAATCCACTATCACTTTTAGCCATACCACCTTCAAGTAACAATTTCTCCTGTAAATCTAAAAATTCTTTAAAATTAATCATTGGCACTCTCTAATAGCTTATTGTCATTTTCGCTGTTATTAAACCAGAAGTCGATAACCTTAGTGAAGGATCCAACAAAGGCTCCTAGCATGACAAGTAAAATTTCCTTCCATTCTGCTGGTAACTCTCTACCACCACCAATAAATCCAAACATGCAAGCTAACATGAATACGAATATTACCACGATGCCAACAGTAGAATACCACTTACGCTTTTGTCTATACTTAATTAATTCAATTATTTCCAAATTAATATCGTGTCTTTGCTCAGGAGTGGACGTGACCTCATCAATCTCGTCCACATCCATTTTGCTCATATCGTCCACTAGATCACCTCCTTCACTTATTTCATAATATTTATAATGATCCTAGACTCTACGCCTCCTATTTAATTGTTGTTTACTAACCCAAGCTTGGGCTAATGCCTTATCTGACATAACTGTTTGTAATTTATCTTCTCTAGTTACAACCCAAACTTTTCTCCAACCCTGCTTTTCGTAATGTATTTTATATTCGGGAGGTTCTTCAGGTTCGGGATCAATATCCAACAACGACTTCATCATTATTATCTCCTTTTCTTTTTTAAAATTTAAAACTAGCAAACTTATTACCACTTTCTTCTCGTTGCTCATACTCTCTTTCATGAACAACGTTTCTATTTATAATATTATCAATTATCGCATCTTGTGCCGAATCTTCCAAATCATAGAGCCGCATCTTTGACCGGTCTACACCTACAACAAATCGCCGCAAAACAGTCGGATCATTGTAACGATTTTTTAACTGTTTTATCATCATTTGGTTATCTTCTTCTAATTGTTCATTAACAGTTAATCCTACCATAAAGTCAGCAGTAGCAGGAAGTCCAAAGGATTCTGAAACATCCGTTAAATCCAAATCATCATTTGAAAATCCAGTTCTAGTTGTCTGTGTTGCAGAAACTACAGGAACATTATTCTCAACTGCCAAACCTCTCATTTCCTCTGCAATCGCTTTAATGTAAGTATATGAATTCACATTAGCAGTTTGCTTCATCCTAGAAGAACAACATATATTTAAGTAATCTATATAGATAATATCAGGAGTAAACTGCTTTTTAATTTTAAGTTCTTTTAATAATGCCTGAAAGTGTTGTGCATTTGCAGATGCTGTAGGATATTCCTTAACTATTAATGTTCCATTAGCTTTGTTCTTAAGTGCATTCATCTTAGTATCATACATACTTTTTGATAATGCTTCTAAATCTTCCATATTAACATTTAATAAATTTGCATCTACTCTCTCAGCAATTCTTTCTTCTGCCATTTCTAACGTAATATACAGAACATTTTTCCCATCAGAAATATTAGCAGCCGCACAATGACACATGAACAAACTCTTACCCACACCAGTCCCGGCCAGGATAATGTTCAAAGACTTGTTAGGAAGACCGCCTTTTGTAATTTTATTAAAATGTTGTAAATCGAAAGGAATCTTTGATTCCTTCTTATGATAGAATTGGAATCTCTCATCACTATCTAAAAAATAGTCATGCCCAACATTAACATCAAAATTAATCGAAATAGCATCAGACATCATTTCTGGAATATTATTTCTAGTAAATGTTGGATGTTTACCTTCTAAAATCTCTACAGATTCCATAATGGTATTGTAAATAGCCTTATCTTGGCAAAACTTTTCTGTAGTATCGAATAACCATTCTAAATCTGATTCTGCTACCTCATCAAATTCAGAAAGAACTTGATTAACACCCTCTAAAATAGGTTCTGAAATATCAGATTCATTGATTATAACAGAAAGGGCTTCTGTGCTAGGTAAGTTATTATAGTTATCTATATATTCAAAAATGGATGTGAAAATAAACTTTTCACTATAATCTAAAAAATAATCAGGACTAAGGTAGGGTAAAACTTTTCTTGTGTATTCTTCATTCGTCAACAAATTCTTGAGTATCAGTATTTCTTGCCTCAACAGAATGCTCCTCTGATGTTATGATATCAACTAAAATATCACCTATAGTATTTCTAAAAAGATCATCACAATAATAATCATGCATATCTAGTTTCTTATTACTAGATGGTTGTATTATAGCATAATCAAAGGATAATGTCAAGTATCCTTTAACATTTTCTGGTAGTTCCAATCTGCCATACTTGTATATACATTCGGCATAACGGCCAGTCTGAATTTTTACATAAGACTGACCGTCATCATCATGAATACTATACTCCGGCATCCCCTTCACTATCCTCTTCCACCACTTCTTCATAGGACCCATATTGATATTCCTTTTGTGCCGCTGCTTCTAATCTTTCCATTACACTACTAGTAAAATATTCATCAGGATTATCGTAAATAGATTTAGCATAAACCTTTTTACCATCTTCCGTTTCTATCCTATTAGCAATTTTCTTAAATATTCCATACTTAATACCAAGATCAATAAGACCGTAATACCTATGCAATCCAGTATTGTAATCAAGTAATACCTCCACTTCTCTATTTTCTCTAGACAAGCGACTCTTTTCCATTTTGACCTTAATAATATTTCCTATTACTTCTGTACCATCCCTTTCTTTTTTCTTAGATAACATACAAATAGTAGATGCAGAATACTTTAATCCAGAACCACCACTAATTTCATTTTTAGGAATATAAGATCCAATAGCCGCATAAACATGATTAGTAACTAAAATTGGAACTTTAGCTTTAGCTAATTTCAAATTCAAAACTCGAAATGTTCCCTTAATAACCTGTGCTTTAGTCATGTCTCTAGTTTCAGAACCATCAGCAGTATCTTCAATTTCTTTAGTTGAAGACAATTGACCAAGACTATCCAAAACCATCAACCAAGGTTGTCTTTCAGATGGATCTTGTGCCAAATACCGATCAATCATCAAAATAACATTATGACGAAATTTCTGAATAGTATCAGGCTCAGATTTAATTACCTTAGCCGGATCTATTCCTCTACTCTCCAACATCTCATTAGTAACAGCAGATTCAGTATCAAAATATATAACTCCTCCATTCTTATTTGCTTTAAGAAATTGAGAAATAACACCCAAAACAAAATAAGTTTTACCAGTTGCTGATTCTCCAGCAAATGCAGTTATCTTATTATTAGGAACTCCTCCATAAAGAGAACCAGAAACAACAGCATTTAGCATATAAGAACCTGTGTCAATTGTTCCACTAAATTCGGCAGAAGATTTACCATCTGCCGCAATAGTAGTGTTTTCATCACCAAGATCCTTAACTAAAGACCTAAGAAAGTCAGTATCCATATATTTTACCTCTTAATTATATCCAAACAGAGAAAGAATCCAACCCAAAAGACCTCTTGGTTTTTGACTTCCTCTTATCTTATCTTTAACTTCTCCTAATTTTTGCTCAATAATCTCAGCATCTGGAACTACTGTCTCAACTCTTTCGACCACTTCATCAACTGTTTCCTGGACTTCTTCAGTAATCGTATCAAATGTTTCGACGACCGTTTCTTTAACATCGTCAACACTTTCTTCAATAACCTCTTTTCCTTGCTCGACAATATCATCTACCTTTTCCTCCACTGCCTCAACAACATCTTCAATAACATCTTCAATAACATTGGAAACACTTGCTTGAATTAACTTACGTCCAATATCAGCATCAACACTACTAAGATGACTTTTAACATCTTCGCCTTTATCTTTTAGAACCTCAACCACTTTCTTGGAATCAAGACCAAATTCCTTAGCTAGTTCATATACTCGTAAACCCATGATAACCTCCACTTAGAAAAAACTACTTAAGTCTGCTGTTTTTTCGTGTTTCCATCCTATAGCATCCAATACATTTTTAATTGGATCTAAAAATGATTTTTCAAATTGTAAATCGTAATCTATATATTTATTAAGTTCAAATTCCTTTGGTAAAGAATTGACAAATGAAACAACCTTATCCTTAAATGGATTTGGTACTTTTAGATATACAAATTTAATCTTATCACCTTCACGGACTAATTGATACCTATTATCCAAACCACCCTCTTTTAAATAATAATTATACAACAAAGCACCCTTAACATGAACAGGAGTTCCTTTACTGTAAATAGAACTAATATCCCGATAATTATTTATATTATTGCATGATCGAGGAAATGATATTTCTTCTGCTTGCAATTTACTAAATCTCTTTTTAAAATCTTGAATACTATTAATTGTTGTTTCCTCATCAGTATTCATTATACCTTCCATTATAGCATAGATTTCTTCTCTACAAACAGAAGGAGTAGAACTTCTAACAGCTTCAATACCCATAACCTTTAACTTTGGCTTTGAATATCTAACACCCTCATTATCATACACATTAAGAATATATCTTTTCTTAGCAGTCCAAACACCCTTATCTGCAATAACTTCCCTACTCATAAACATTTTCTGTGAATAGGAATTCATATATTCAGACAATTCCTCGTAACACTCAGTGATATATGGTTCTACTCTTTGTGTTGAAATATTATCTAAAAATGTAACTATCTTATCAGTATCAACAGTATCACTCAAATAAGTATTAACAATATGATCAAAAGTAACATAAACACTATCAGTATCAGCCGCTACAATATAATCTATTTCACCATTTTCTGGAAAGTGAGACCAAAACCACTCATTTATCTTTCTCTCAATCCATCTAATGGAAAGTTGACCTGAAGTAGTAATAGATTCAGCCTGAACTACATCAAAATACCTAAAATACTTATTACCTAAAGCACCATAAGCACTATTAAGCAAAATCTTTTTAGCCATCTGCAATGTGTTATATTTTGCAATTTCATTTTCATATTCTCTTTTAGGATTTTCTTCATTTAACTTACGATATTCCAATTCTTTATTCTTAGCTTCAGTTCTATCATTATAAACCTTCTCCATTAGTTCGGGTAAAAACCCTTGCTCTGATATATCATAAAAAGTTCCATTAGCCGTCATAGTTAAATTCTGTGTACTCAGATCAGCCAATTCTGCCTTTTTATCAATTAAATCATTAATAGAAATATCATATGCTCTACTCTCCTTAATAGTCTCAGGAGAAATATTATATTGCATAATCAAATGAGGATATAGACTATTCAAATCAAATGAAACAATCCAGTTGTGCATACCAACTTGTGGTTCCTTAACATATGCACCCTCATATTCCCTATCTTTAGTATTCGGAGCCATAGGTGGAACAACAATATTCTTCTTTCTTAGATGATTAAATATAGTTGCATCCCAAACCCTAACAGGAGAAAATACTTCTTCAAAATTAATACCAGAATCATATGCCATAGAAATAGCCAATTCTATCAATCTCAACTTTTCTTCTAGCAATCCTACTAATTCAACATCACGAATATTATATTCAATAAATTTTTGATAATCTTGTTGATAAAAAAGGTGAATACTATCATACTCATCATATGATAATTTCTGAGTTCCCAATTCTACAAAACTGATATGATCTAAAGAATATCGTTCTTGATTAACATAAGTAAACTTTTTATACAAATCCTGATAATCTAAAGTAGAAATTCCCGACAATTGATAAGTCGGATTCTCTCTACCCATCAAGGTAATAATCTTTTCCCGAACAAAACCATTTGGAGATAATTTATTTGCATATTTCTGATCAAACAGTTTATGTATTCTTCTAACTAAATATGGAATATCATAAAACTTAACATTCCATCCAGTTATAATATCAGGAGACATTTCTTGAAAGGCATCAATAAAGGATCTGATCAAATCCTCCTCATCAACAGCTTCATAATAAACTACGTCCTCACGATTAGTAATAAATGTGGAATTACCAAAAACATAATATTTTTGAGTTAAAGAATCATGAAAAGTAATAGCAACTATCTCTTCCCTAACATCTTCTACACCAGGAAATCCATGTTCTGAAGCAACTTCGATATCAATATTACATATTCTAATTAATTCTAAATCGTAATCACACCCATCAAAGTTCTCTGCTATGTACTGATGACTCCACTCACTATATCCATAAGTCGGAACCGCAAACTTTTTGTTTCTCTCTATAAATGCTCTAGTTTCTGAAATTGTTCCAGGTCTAATACTATCAACTTTAACATTATCTAGAGTTTCAAATTTAGTAGGTCTTCCTGTTGGAACAAAAACAACAGGATTAAATTCTTCTATATATTTTTCTCTTTTACCATCTACAATTGCCCTAACATTAATCTTATCTCCTAGATGGTGTATATTTGTATAAAAAGTTTTCAAATTATATAGCCTCTTTATTAGAATTTCCTATATTGTATTTTGGTACTAATTCCCATTCATCTTTCTCTGCAAAAGTTATTATCTTCACCTGATTCATAGGAATTCTCTCTTTAATCGAATCTTCATCAACAACACTAAGCAAATTCCAATCTTCTAATAAATTAATAATTGTATTTCTTCTACCAATATCAACCTCAGAAATATCAGCATCCTTTCCATCCAACAAAAACAACTCCTTAAAATGGACAATATAATACTTACCACGCTTATGTAAAATATGGCAAGATTGAAATAATTTCTGCTCTCTACGAGATGCAACTCCCATTCTAGTTAGAGTTTCTCTTATTTTTAAAAAATCATCATTATTCTCGAAAGTAACCTCCACCAATTCATTTATCAAATTCTCCATTTGTACCGCCCTTATCTAACAAAAGTCGGAGCCGATTAAGAGCTTCTTCATCAAATAAATGTCGAACCTCTCTCGCTCTGCTCTGATTATAATTATAAAACTCCATAATAAGTTCTATATCTTTTGGAGTATCATACTTAAACTTCTCAGCTTTTCGATACTTCTTACGCAGAGTATTTATAAAAAAATCAATCTGAAGGCGATTATCCATATGGGGTCTGGAATTTATCTCATTAGCTAATAGAACATCTCCTCGATTTTGAGATAAAAACCGATTAATTAGAAATGATGGAAACTTATCAACAATATCATCATCATCGAAATCCACAACAACTTTATCAGTAGTAATGGATCTATAATAATCAAATAGTCCTGCCATTATTTAAACTCACAATCAATCATAATTTGAATCAAACAAGCAAGCAAATTAACTTCTTGATCTGCCACAAAAGCAGACTTATAACTAAAATCTGCAATATGCAATACAGCAGGTGGTATAGATTCTTCCTTTAATTTATCATGCAAAGCATCATAAAGTTGTCTTAAAAGGCCTTGTGAATCATTATCTAAATTCTGTGCTACCCAAAGCCTAACACTCTTATAATCATGTTCCTTCAAATAACCAACCAAAGGATCTATAGATAACTTACTAACAGAACCAAGTACCCTTTCATCAATCATTCCATTAACAGAATGTCGTTGTAGCTCATTAATACATCTCCTCCAATCAGGAAGAAATTTCATAATAAGTTCTGCTAAAACTTGTGGCTTATATCCGATACCCTCTTGATCCAAAATATAACTAAGTCTCTCCATAACAAGACCACACATTTTATGTGCATCTTTCTTAGGAATCTTAAATTCAATAGGAATACAACGAGAATGTAGAGCAGGAATAAGTTTATTGATATAATTACATGTTAGGATAAATTTACAATTAGAGCTAAACTCCTCGATCAATCGCCTAAGAGCGGCTTGGGCTTCAGGAGTAATATAATCAGCTTCATCAAAAATAACAACTTTATATGGACTATTAGTTAAAGAAATTGCAGATGCATAAGCACTAACCCTGTTACGAATTTGATCTATACCTCTTTCTTTAGAACCATTAAGAACTATATAATCTAAATTCAACTCATTACATAAAGCAAATGCAATAGTTGTTTTACCCATACCAGAACCTCCCGCTAAAAGGAGGTTTGGTATTTCTTTATTTTTAACAAAATTTTTAAATGTACTCTTAATATCATCAACAAGAATACACTCATCAATCTCAGCAGGCCTATACTTTTCTACCCATAAAAAATCATTCATATATTATTCTCCAGAATCATATTCAGAATCTTGTTCCAATGCAATCCAATACTCCAAATCACCATCTTCATGTTCAAAATGGGAAATAAATTGCTTTGACAACTTAACTGTATATGTTCCTGGCAATATTTTTAAGCTCTCTTTTTTAAAATACATATTATAAACTGATCCATCTCCTGTTGCTAAATTAGAATCAAAAACATTACTAGAAGTATCCGATTTATCGGTTACAGAAATATTAACTGTTTGGCCATCACTATTAATTGAAATATCATCTTTTCCTAAAACATTAGCCATATTGATAACGTTTTTAAGTGTAGCTTCTTCCAATTCAACAGTAACATCAGCATCAGGCATTTGTGGAAGTTTATCAGGAGGAAGAATAATTGTATTAGGTGCCGCATAGTTATATGTAACTGCATTACCATCCTTAACGATCTTCACAGATGTTTCATTGAAATTATATTCTGCACCCTCAAAAATATCCTGCTTAGTAATACCTAAAAACTGACCTAAATCATAAATACAAACTTCATGATCAAATTCCTCATTTATATCAGCTTTAGCTAAGATATTCTTAGCAGGAGACATAGTTGAAATGCTATTACCCGTTTTAATTAAAATAGAAGGATTAATCTGTGTAAAACTAGCCAATAATTCCTGTGTAGCTTTTGATATTTGCATTATCTCACCTCGTAACGTTCTGGATCTTCCAGAATTAATAATAAAATTAAATAATGAAATGCTTTCATTATATCAGGATTCTTTTCAACATCTTTTTTACCCAAGCGGGTAACATACTTTACAATATTTCCTATGCAAAAACCTTCTAGTAATTGCTCTGAACGCAACAAATCAATAACTTCAGTTCCTCCTAGTGAAGCATAGTAATTAGATTTACGAAACCTATCAACATGCCCTTTAACATCATCTAACACTTTTTCGTAATTATATTCCATATTATAACATATCTCCCTTTAGTTTGTCAAGGCTAATTTCAAATCAACGAAAAATCATCAATAATAGAATGAGTATACCAAAAATAAGTGAAGCAATAGTATTAACAAGCCAATCATCATTATTCACCGAAAAAACCCTCCAAACTATTAACCTTTGATGATTCATAAGCACCCTTCCAATCAACTCGCAAGGATAACTTTTCTTGTCCACTCCATTCTCCAGAACTCTTAGCAACCTTACTAACAACTTTAACATATGGCTTATGCAATTCTTGTAATTTTAACTGAGTCTCATTATGCATTTCTAAAGTACGACCAGACTGCTTACACCCACCCTCCGTCTGTGTTTGTCCAGGATCAATTCTCCAAATATTAGAGACACGATTGTCATAACCACGTTTAAGCAACTGTAAATTAACATCCATATCTTCCTGAATAGGAATTCTAGTCCATTCTATATCTGTTGGAAGTTTCTCTCCATTATAGAAAACATTACCACAAATTCTAGTATTAATTTTATAGGGATTTGTTCTATCAGGAGGATTCCAAGCAACATCTAATGCACAATGAGTAACATCTGTTACAAGCCAATTACTGAGTGTGTCAAACATCTCATCATAATCACTCTCCACCATTGCGGTCTTGCCTGGACCTTCAGGATCTCCATCCATCCTAGTTCGATAAAAATTAATATCATCATCAAACATAGCAAATATAGATGTTCCGCCAAGTCTATCAACAATATACTCCCTAGTAGGAGCAATTGTCTTTATATGCTCAGGTAAAGCAAGAACTTTATGAACACCATAAATGTCCTTATAAAGATCGTACTCATGTTTCTGAACAATTAAATGTGCTTTATCTCTCCACTTCTCAGGAAAATTATTATATGTTATCTGTCTATTTGCTCTTCCTAAAGTAGGAATAAAAATATAATCCATTATTTCTTCTTTAACCTCGAATCAGAATAAGCAACACATGTAATCATAGAACCATCTCCACCTGTAATGGGAGTTACTCCATGAATTTCATGAGAATCAGCAATCACAACATCTCCATGCTCTCTCTTAACTGCAATACCCCAACGAGGAAAAACAAAATAAGCACCTTCAATCTCACCTTCACCAAAGACTGCCATTGTAGTTCTTCCACCCTGAACATCTCCTGGATCAACATGGGCACCCATTCCATTCACAGAATAATCTTTATGGTATTTGTTGATACTAAGTGTAGTAAAAATACTAGATTCTTCCCTTTTTCCGATTCTATCTGTAGGTTTGATATATGCTTTAACCCATTCCTTTTGATAATCATGAGTTGCAGGAAGATGTTTTGCAAATATTTCTTCATTGATATGTGCGATATCCTTCAAAACATTCCACTCATCAGGATTATTATCACACCAAGGAGTTATTGTATTTTCTCCAGTCCAACGATTCTTCTTATATCCAATCATACCAGAATGTATCTCATTACCACGCTCTACATCCTGCCACTTACCACTCTTACTCTTTCTGATATAGGAATTTTCATTGATTAATTTATAATCTTCACCCTCAACTAATCCCTTTTCCTCAAGCAAATTCTTATTAACAGGACCAGATTGAGTTGTTCTCAAATCAGATGTCAATTTAATGTTTTTCAGAACATCATAAATTTCTGTCTCATCATCATAAACACCCTTAACTACAATAGCCAATTCCTCTCTTTGTCCCCAAAGACCAGCTTCTGGTCCCAAAACACGAAATGACTTATCACTGGCACATACTATATCATAATCCTCCTCTGTTAATATTTTACCCTTATACTTTGCAACTGATGCTTTCCAATCACACTTCTCTCTATCAACAGTGAACTCTACCATAATTACTCCAAAAATGTTTTATATAAATGATCTGCGATTGCTTTCATTTGTAATGGTGCTACCATTAATCCGATGCGTTCTTCTGCATCTACTTTTTTACCTGGCATAATATAATCATCTGGTAATGACATTATACGCTTTAACTCCAATAAAGTAAAGCATCTATCACTATCAGGAAGATAATAAGAATGACACCTGCCCGTGATTGTTGGACTAGGCTTATCGTAGCTAGTACGAAAATAGTTGAAATAAGAAAGTCTGGGAACTTTCTGTCCGTTTTTGATTTCATCTTTAAATTTGCCCAGATGAGGATCATCTGGTCTCTCATTAGCTAATTTTCTTAATGTATCACAAAATTGAACTTGCTTTGGAGGATTGTGTGGAATATCCTTCAAAACCTCAACAACAACTGGATTTCCATTTGCTAATTTTTCTAATTCTTGTTCTGCATTTTTATTATTTTCTTCATTAGATGATAAATCTCGCAAAGCACTTCCAAGAGAAGTTATATTCTTAGATTCCTTTGGAAATAATAACGCTCTAACACCAAATGGATGATATCCACGTTCTTCAATCCAATCATTTCTAACACCAATAATAAAAACACGTTCCCGCCTTTGTGGAACACCATAATTAGAAGCATTTAAAACTTTCCAACTTGCAGTATATCCTATACTTTCAAGTCTCTGAACAAAAGCAGCCAAATATTTCTTAGCATTACCTGCAGCCATAGCCTTAACGTTTTCTATAACTACGAGTTTAGATTGAACTCCTTCTGCAATATCAAGAAAATCTTGAGTTAAATCCTCCATATTGGTTTGCTTCTTTCCATGATATGCTCTTTCTTGTCCCCAAGATTTATCACGTTTACCAGACATAGAAAATAAAGTACAAGGAGGGCTTCCATCTAAAATATCCAAATCATATTTTTCAATATTAGCAATATCAAGAAAATCTTGACTTGTATAATCCCGAATACTACCCTTCAGTATTTTACCTTCTATATTAGGATAATTAGCTTTGTAAGTATCTTGAGCGTTTTCAAGAAACTCATTAATCGCCAAAACTGACCCACCTGAAAGTTTATAACCAGTACTGCTGCCACCACCACCAGCAAAAGTACTAATAAAGCTAAAACGATTCTGAGCTTCTCCATCATGAACATCCTGTAACTTATAGGGCTTATAATCCAAATTTATTCTCCATGTAATTGTCTATAGTATAACATATAATAATAGCACTTGTCAAGGCTAATTTCACGCACTAAGAGCAGTTTCTAAATCCAAGGCACAAGGCATGTGGTCATATCCAATCAAATAATCAAAATCTATATTATAAGTAGATTCTCCACAAATACCACAAGTCCATTCCGCTTTACGTTTCTCTTCCTCTTCCCAATTATCAATTTCCTTTGTGAATCTCTCATACATCTCCACAGGAACTCTACGACTAATCACCCTCGTTTCTTCTTTTTTCTCTGATTCGTATACTGGCATTATTCTTCCTCCTTTATTATCCATCTATTTTGAATTTCTCCTGTTTTGGAATCATCCAAACCTTCATTATAACCTTTCTTAAATGCTGTTTCATAAGCCCATGAAATAACCATACAAAACCCAACTATACACCCTGTAAGAACAAGTGATGTAACATGAATATTAATTTCATGTGAATTAGCATCCATGAATTTTCTTATCGTCTCCATACTATACCATCCTACTAAAATTATTCACCTTTTCAAATTTAAGTGTTCTATCAAATTTATCTACAAGAATATCACCCTTGTGAGATATAACAAATACATTAGTATCTGCATCCAATGTGGTTAAGATTTTCATAAATTCCTCAGTTCCATTGTCATCCAATGAACTATCAAATATCTCATCCAAAATCAACAAATTGGTATTAGCACTATTCTTCATTTTAGAAATTGCCCTCCAAGTAAATAACAATGCCAAATCAATTCTCATCTTTTCACCTTCACTAAACGATTCATAACTAAATTCATCTCGATAACTACTTTTAATAATTTCATCGAAATTTTCATCTAGAGTAAAATTGAAAAAACAATCAAAATCCTGGAGATATTTATTTATCTTTGTATTCATGATTGGCAAATATTGCTTAATGATACTAGTTTTAATTCCAGTATCCTTCAGTAAATCATAAGCAATACCATTATAATGACGATTATCAACTAACTTTTCCCTTTTATTAGTTAATTGGATATGCTCCTTGACAATAGTTTTCATCCTATTATCATCGCCTGATGACTTTTCTTTAATTTTAGTTAAATCTAAAATATCGCCCTCAATTAGAGATATCGACTTTTTATGCCATCTCAGATTATGAGTTAAATCATCCATTTCACCATCTAGTAGAATAACCTGATTTGAAAGACCATTGTACTCAGATAGCAATTTCGCTTTCGTGTCTAAAAATTCAAGTAATTCCCTTTTTCCAGATTCCGATTCAAATATACTATCCTGCAATTCACCAACAACAGTATGCTTATGGTCAACAGAAATATCCTGTTTGCAAACATGACAAGTGTCATTCTCAGTGTAAAATCCTATCTTCTCAGATATCTTTTTAATTTTAGAATCCACCTGACTCAAATAAGTTTTTAATTTGACGATTTCTCCCTCAACATCATCATATTTTTTCATTGAACTAATTACATCACTACGTTTATTTTCCAGGTTTTCAATTTCATCTTCATTTTTATCAATGATAGCAAGGGATGACATGATTGATTTTTTCAATTTCTCAATTCTTTCATCCGTAGCATCTTTATTACGCTTGATATAACTTTCCAATAATTCCTTTTTTTCCTCATTAAATTTTATATCTTGCGTAACCATATTGAGATCATGTTTAGTACTGGCAATCTTAAATTTAAGCAATTCATTCATACGAGAAAAGATTTGAATATCCAACAAATCCTCGATGACTTCCCTTCTCTGTGCAGGATTCAATTGCATAAATGGCTGAAATGTACTACTGCCCAAAATAATAATCTGTGTGAAAGATTTAAAATTAACTTGAAGTATTTTCTTCTCCAAAATATTCTGATAATCTTTCAGTTTACCATCTTGATCTAGTAATTTCCCATTAACATAAATCTCTAAGATATGAGGTTTTAAACCTCTAATAACATGATAATCGTTGGTACCAATAGAAAATTCAATTTCAGTCAGACAATCAGAATCATTGATACTATTCACTAGCTGAGGTTTGTTTATTTTTCTATATGGTTTTCCAAAAAGTGAAAAAGTTAGAGCATCTAAAAACGTAGACTTACCAGCTCCATTTTCACCCACAATCAAACAAGACGGAGATTCCATAAGAGACATCTCCGTCCATGTATTTCCTGTAGAGAGGAAATTTTTCCATTTTAATTTTTTAAATACAATCATTCGACAGACAAAGCCTCACTATACAATTCAGAAAAGATAGAATTCAACTTCTTCTTATCGCAATCCAATTCCAAATCATTAACATAATTTTCTAAAACAGTTAAGGTATCTTCAGTCTCATCAATAACATCATCAGATGAATACTCAGAAACATCTTGAATAATCTTCAAATCTGCAGGATTAGCCTTATAGAGCTTATCCATGTATTTCTGGAATTTAACAGGATTATTTTGTTCTTCCACAATGACCTTCAAATAGGATTCTTCATACTGAGAGAAATTCTTTTCTTTTGAATTTTCCTCATAATACAATTTATGAAACATAGCATAAGGATTCTTGATAAACTCTATTTCCCTAGTTTCCAAATCCAAAATATGAAATCCCTTCTGGTCATCAAAATCATTCCAATTCATCTGATAGGGAGCTCCTAAGTAATAGACTTTATCATCATTACTCTTAGTATGGAAATGTCCACTAAAAACCATATCAAATTTATCAAAGTCCTTTCTCTCATAACCATGATCAGACAATCTACCCTTAAACATAGGATATCCATTAATATTCAAATGACCGAATGCTAATTGAGCCTTTGTCTTTTTGATGTGCTTGAAGGTTTCCTTTGCATTATCAGCACAAATCCATGGAATAAAACACAATTCATACTCCCCAATAGAAACAGTAGTGGAAGTATCATACACATTTATATGTGGTACATAGCTACTAATCAACTGATTAACAGAGTTAATTTGATTGGTATTTTTATAATATGCATCATGATTGCCGATAATTATATGTGTATCTATATTATTTTCAACCAACACATTTATAAAATTATTTTTCATTTCATCTAAAGTAACAAAATTAATAGTTCTTCTACGATCAACCAAATCTCCTAAATGTATGACCGTTTTAATTTCCCGTTTAAATAATTCAGGAAAAAATATATCATGATAGAATCTATTAAAATAATTCTGAAATATTCTATTATCGTTTCTGGCCCCAAAATGGGTATCTGTTATAAGAACTACTTTCATTTGCGAACATCCGATGTAGCCGCAGCAAAAAAGTCCTTCAAGTCAGTCATATGTAGCATATATTCATCCTCAAATGACCACAAAGCCTGGTCAATAAAAATAATAACACTAGCTAAATCCTTAGCAATATTCAATCTTTCTTTAAAGTGTAATGTATCATCTTGCATGGAATTAACCTTCTCAATAAGCTCTTCAGGAATGGCATTTTTGTAGTGAAACATAATACCACTATTACTTCTCATAATAACCTCCCACATCAAAGAAAAAACTTCTCTAAATTAGCCTTCTTTTTACGATTTTTCAATCTCTTTTCCTCTAGCTTCTTCTCATAATCCTCAACAGAAAATCCAGTTTCATATGTAGATAAAACATAATCTTGATCGGCATCTTCCACATTAGCAATTTCAGATAAACTGGTTCTTTGTTGGGTCAATTTGTGCTTAATATAAGCTTGCTTTTTCTCCTTCTCGATTCGACGAAGAAAAGCATAATATATTATTTGTGTAAAATAGGAAAAAGGATTTTTGGATTTTTCTGGATTAAAATTCTTACAATAAGAAATGCAATTCTCAATCCCATCACTAATCATCTCATCCTTATATGAATAATTTATAAAATTGGACTTCGTAGCGAGGCCGTTGGCAATTTTAATAAAACATTCACCTATATATTCAGGCAAAGGAGGTGAGTACTCCTCTGTGCATTCCTCTTGATAAGATACTAGAGATTCAAGGAATTTTTTATTATCTATATAATTATTCTTAGGCATGACTCCCTCAATTTGAAACATATTATAACATATGGTAGTAGCATTTGTCAAGGTTAATTTTCCCTTGACAAACGCCATGTTAATATGTTATAATAGGAATGTCGTTCCAAGGGAGATGATATATACTATCTATTTGGTAAGCTGAATAATCATTTTATATTGGCTGATATGATTGAAATTTTTAATATCTTCCATAATGACTTTAGTTTTTGCAGGATCTATATTTAAAGCTTTAAGATTGGCAATCAATCTTTGTCTTCCTTGTGTTTGCATTTTAACTGGATCTACTCCTATCCCTTCTATCACAATATACTGTTTACCGTTAAGGCTAAACGGAATTCCTGAAGTCTTATCATATGCGTATCCTATAATAAAATAGTGATAAAGATCCTCAGGCTCAACATCAGTTATATATTTAGTACTGCATCCTACTAACATAAAAAGTGCCAACAGAATAGCAGATAAGCGTTTCATGGACTTCTCCTATAGTATTATTTTGTCCATTGTATAATCAAATTTCTCCTCATTGTATATTTTTATTCTTTCAACAAAATGTTTGAGTGTGTAGTATTTTGAACTAACTTCAGTGAAATCATCTGCTAGATCAAATACCTTAACCTTTTCTTTTGTTTTACTTTTTCTTAATCCTCTTCCTATGGACTGTAAATTACGAATCCTGGATTTTGTTGGTGAGGATAATATAATGTTATTAATGTTGCGAATATTAATTCCTGTAGAGAAAGTTCCATAGGAAGCTAATATTATTTTATCAGTACCCTTCTCTGTCTTGGCCCTAATTCTTTCTCTTTTTTGAGCATCTACTCCTCCCCAAACAAAATATGTTCGTTGAGGGTCTAGCATTTCTAATAACACTTGACCATGGTTCTCTACATATTGATAAAGGACCAGAGTATTTCCTTCTAGGGAATTAATCAAATCTACTATATATTTATTTCTCTTTTCTGAGGAGATAATTGCATTAATTTCTTGTTGGTAATTATCAATTGTAACAGGACTTTTGTGAACTAAGACTCTACAATTTATTTCCATCTCTGCTAAAAACTTCTCATCAATAAGAGTTTTAGTTGTTATTACCTGATGAACTGAACCAAACAGACCTTCCAATACCAATTTATGAGTTTTAGTACCATCTAGTGTACCCGTAGTTCCTATTCTATATCTACAGTTAGTCATGGCAGTCATCATATCAGTCATAGATTTAGCTTTAAATCCATGGGCCTCGTCACCAATACAAACTATAAATTGTTTGAAATAATCCTTTGGATTATTGTATATAGACTGCCATGTAGATATAATCACAGATTTTCTAGTTTTTTTCTCCTTTCCGTGATATAATCTATGGCAGAATTTACCAACTCTCCAATTTGGATCTTGATAGGAATAATCTTTAAAGTCCTTATACATCTGCTCTACTAATGATGTAGTGGGAACGACAATTAAGATTTTCTTTTCCCTATCTTGAAATACAGAAGAAAGTAAATAGTATCTTATTAGTGCATAGATAATGAGTGATTTTCCAGAGGCTGTAGGAGAAAGTAGCAATAATCTTCTATTTTTCACACACTCATAAAAGGCATCAAATTGATAATCCCTCATTGATATCTTTTGATCTTTAACATGCAGATTTAGCAATTCTATAAATTCGTATAATTTATTATTATCAATGTCCCGTGGAATAAATTCTTCAGGAATATCTACAGTATATCCACTTTTATCACAAAATTCCCTTAATTGTGCTAATAGTCCTCCATAAAGGGTGTGATGATTTAAGTGGAATAATCTAATCTTTCCATCCCATCTTCTATCCCTAAATGCCGGCATGAATTTATAACCAGGCACAAAGAAAGTAAAGTAATCATTGAGTTCCCTGGCAATAGATTGCTCACACTCAATGATTACATGAACTTCATCTTTCTTGACAACTTTTAAATTATAGTCCTTGTTTGTAGAGTCTATCTTCGATTGCATGTTTCACATTCCAACTACTATCCCTTAAAGTCTTGATTACCTTCTCACAGGCTTCATGTAGTGTTTCATAATATGTTATTTTATCATTCAATTCCTGAATATCTTTATCAGCATCCAGGTATATATTTAGATCAGCTTTTCTTATTTTTAGGTTGGCATCAAATGGAGTTTCATCATAAACTTCTTTTGGTTGTAAACCAAGATAATAATCCCTTTTCCATTTAATTTGAGTCTTATATTCATTTTTTGCTTTTGTTAAAGCAGCTTTATATGTATTTTGGAGTTTTATATATTTAAAAATTTTGTATGGTGTGTCAATGGAATATGTATCTAAATGCTCTCCATCCACTCGCAAATCACTTTCTACTTCCTTCCAAAATTCATCATAGTTCATAGTCTCACCATTTCAAATAATCTATAGGAAAAAACAACATCACAAAGAATACTATCCGCATCTGTCATAGTAGAATCGAATTGCAAACTTCCTAGCGATATTGGATAACAACCATGAAATTTAAATCCTATCTTTGGCACTTTACTATTGTTCAGAACAGTTAATTGTCCATCAGAAAAAACTTGTGTCGGATCCCTTCTATCAATAGTCATTTGATTGAAACTACTAGGATAACCCATTGCCATTAACCAATTGTATATTTCTTCATAATTCTTCATATCTTCATCCACTAAAAAGGATACACTTAATGTATCAAATGTCAAAGTATCTCCTGGAACAGAAACATCAACAAAAGGAGTTGCTTGTTGGGCTTCTCCAATCTGAATTCCTGGTATTGAACATGATTGACAGAAATATGTTATATTGGGAAATTTTTCAATTTCAAATTTAAAAAGCAAAGAATTTAGTAAATTTAAATTATCAGGCATTCCTCTTCCCCTTTTCTTAATAATATTTATATGCAATAAAAAAGGCATCCCGAAGGATGCCCTTTTAAAACTTATATTTTAGAGGTAGTTATTAGTCACCTGCAGGAACAGCTTCCGTAACTTTCAACAAGTTCGTAACTTTAACTTTACGATAATATACATTGTTGTTGGATCCGATTGCTTGAGCTACTTGACCGTCAGCACCTTGATCTGTTGCGAATGGGTTAGCTACCATACCATAACGGGTTTTAAATCCGATCTTTGGTTGGAATGTGTTTTCACCCATAGCTTTAACCATTTGTAGAGGTACATATGGACAATAGAATAGACCAGCATCATAAGGACTTGTACCTTTATATCCCATTGTGAAGTAATTTACATCACCACTAGAGGAGAAATAAGGGTCGATGTATACTTTGTACTTTCCACTGAGAGTTCCAGCAAAAGTATTTCCAGCAACATCAGAAGCTATGTTATTACTAATCATTGGGTTGTTATCCAATACGCCAGCCATTGAAAGAGCAGAAGCGACATCAGCGGAACAAATAATCATGTTACCACGTCCACGACGAGTGGCAGAGGAAATAGCATTTGCTTCACGTTCTAATTGGAAGAACAAACCTTTGAACTTTTCGACAGACCAGCGACCATCAGCATCAGCAGTTAGATCAAAGACACCGTTATTACCAGAAGGTCCACCAACAACAGCAGCACTGTTGACTGTACGAATAACTTCACGGTTAATTTCAGCTAGAATCTCAGTAGATAGAATATTACTGAGTTCTGTTTCAGCATCTAAACCATGAACAGCTTTCAAGTCTTGAGCTAATTCAGTTGTGTACTCAGCTTTGAGGGCACGACTTTTAGCAATAACACTAGTTTTCTCTAATGAGAAACCCATTTCACGGAATTCTCCGCCTGTGCTACCAAGAGCTTCAGCTTGATCTGTTCTCATACCGGTACCAGTATCATATGTTCCGAAAGGATCGGTTCCATCATGTGCTGATGTTCCAGTTGTAGAAGTACCACTAAAACCAGTATCTGGTTCTGTAGCGTGGAAAGCTTCGTTAGTTGAGAATGTATTATCTGCTTCGATTGTACCAGGACCTTCGTAGCGTGATTTCATTGCAAAGATTAGTCCTGTAGGACCAGTCATTGGCTGAACACCACAAATGTCATAAGCCATTAAGTTAGGCATTGCACGACGAACGAGACTAATCATGATTGGATCATAACCAGCAACAGGAGCACTAGCATCACCACTAAAACCAGCGGCAGTAGCACTACTACCAGTATTATTGGTAGTTTCTGTTAGCAAACTGCTACCAAAACCATTTTGAATGGCACGTTCTTCAGCAGCGGCTTTCTCTTGATTTTCAAGCAAAATAGAAGTGACGGCTCTTTTGTACTGATCACTAATCTCAGGCAATGCTGGGTGATCTAGTATTGGACGCCACTTTTCTTGTAATTGTTCTGAAAGATACATATTTATCTCCTTTAATTTTTGTTGTAAATCTTTAGTTAATTACTTCAAAGTTCGGTCAAGAACCGCGGCATAAGCAGCCATAGAACCTTCAGTTAATTGTTCGATAGGCTCATTATCTTCTGAATGGGAAGCAGTAGCACCAAAATAACTTTCTTTCAAAGTTTCTAGTTGCTCTACTATTTGACCATTAACTTCAACGCTCTGTGCGAGTTCTTTGAATTTTTTAGTTTCTTCGATATTCAAATCTTGTGATAATTCACTGACAATAGTTTCCTTAGATAGGGTATCTATACTATCACTTAATTTGAGATTTTCATTAATAGCTTCACTTAATTTACCTTCAAGCGTTTCGACTTTCTCTTGTAATGCATCAACCAAATCAACTTTTGATTCAGGAACACTAATATAGTGTGCATCAAACAAGCCCTTAAGCCCAACGATAAAATCTTCGGCTAATTCTGTACGCAATTGTTGCTCAACAGCAACCTTATTTTCTTCCATCCATTGTTCTGAAACATAATTGAGATACTTATCTACATTGTCTGTCATTTCTTCAGCTAATTGTGCTTCAACAGTTTCAATGTGGGATTCAACATCTTCATTAATCTTTTGTAATTGAACTTGGATTTCCTGACCAACAGCAGCTTTAAAAATGGTAGCAGCACGATCTTTAAAATCTTGTGAGAATTCTTCACCTTCAAACATAGCAGTCATATGACTATCAATATTTAAAGTTTCAGCATCAAAGGAATCAGACAGTTCTTTTGCTGTAGCGCCACCTATAGCACCACCAACAGCACCAGCACCCATCTTTTTCAACAATTCTTTTTTGCCAGTTTTACGTCCCAAGTAACCATCTTGCTTCTTATCACCTTTTAGATAATTTAATTTATCTTTAGCTCTTTGTCCGCCTTTGCCTTTTGCAATCTTTTTCTTTAATCCTTTTATTTGGATTTTACGAACTTTAGAACGTACAACATCAGCACCATGCTTTGCAGCACCAACACCAGCACCAACAGCCGCACCAACAGCCGCATCTTTAAGTCTTGACTTGGCAGATTCACTTATTTTTGTAAGTATTTCTTGCAATTGTGTTGCATCTTCTTCTGTAATAGATTCTTCATCTTCTTCAGATAGTTCATTGAGGAATGTTATCAAAGTATCTTGATCGACATCGCCTTCATCTGTAAAGAAATTATCCAAACCTTCATCCAAAAGACCGTCTTCACTAATAAGCTCTTGCTGTTGTAAAAAGGAAATTTCTTCTTCAGATAATTCTATTTCTAAAACATCTTCTTCAGACAATTCCTCTGTACCTTCAACATCTGTTGAATTGTACAACTTAGCCCAACTCTTACGATTTTTTGATAGATTCTTATCCACTTTAATCGTCCCCTTTTTGATTTTTTGTCTGCGTTGCTTCTGGTTTTTCTTATACAATTTACCAGCCGCACTCTTTAGCCATTGCTGCATTTTCTTTCTAGCTTTGGCTAACACAGATTGACTTTTTTTCTTTCTGACTGCCTCTGTTATGAATTCTTCAACTATATCATCTGCATCTTCTTCAGAAGCAAATTCCAAATAGTTTAGAAGATCATCGGTGGAAATTCCTTCTTCATCTGCTTCTTCAAGTAGATCGTCAAAAATTTCTTCCATGTCAGCGTCAGAGATTTCTTCTAATTCTTGTTCATTTATGATTTCAGAATTCATAAGTTATCTCCCTTATTTGTTTTCTTTTGTATTTATAAACATTTAAAGTTCCGACATCAGTTTGGCAAAGGACTTTAGAATTGCTTCTTCTCTATCTAAACGGGAAGAGGAATCTACTTCCTTCCTAATCTGACTAATTTCAGCTTCTTTTAAAACACCATTATCCCAAGCCCACTCTTTACCTTCCATGATACCTTGTACAAAACAATTAGGAGCAGAAGGATCTGCTACAATATCAGCGGCAGTTGCAAGATAGTAGTCATCTTGGACTTCGTTAATACCATTCTTTTCCTTTAAAGAACCCATACCTCTAGATGAAACACCAAGCTGGGCACCCTCAGTCATAAGACTGGAAACAATTTTACCCATCGGAGTATCCATAATTTTTGCTTTACCAACAAAATTATTTCCATCAGCTTTTAATTCGGTAATCATGTGAGAAACACGATCTAAATTCACAGTAGGACCTTGGGGATGTCCAAGCTCACCAAATGCTCTATTTTGATCGACATATTTGTCATTGTATCTTTTAACTTCACGTTCTAAAATAGAAAATGGATATACACGACCATTTCGATTTTTTTGTTCAGCTTGAAGGAAAATACCTTCTATAAAGAGGTTTTTCTTATCTCCAACCTTTTCTTCTAAATACTGCACATCCTCAGTATGTTCTGTTATAAGTTTCATTAGTATTCTCCTGTTTGTTGTTTTGTTATGTGAACCATGCCTCTATTTCTCAGCATCCTATAACCATTGGATCTAAGTCCATTTTTCCAATCGTCAAATGATTTCAATCCTGAAATTTCCGGATCAGGCCAGCTGTTCTCTGCAGCCTGAATATATTTATTATCATATGGTTTCGTCCGTGCCCAATTAGTAAACCAATTCGCAGCGTCAGCCATGGTTGGAGGTTTTCCAGAATCATCTATATCAAATTGTTTATTGAACTCTTCCTTTCGTTTTGTATAAGAGATATTAGAAAGACCCTTATATAACCATAATCCAATAGCTAAAGCATCTTCTCTATCTAAACAAACCTGGGCGCTTTTATCCTGTATTGATGGGAAATCTAACCATATATGTGGTGATAAGGAATTAAATACCGTCGATGGCTTTAAGTTTTTCATATTCTTTTGTAATATACCAGGTATAGCATTTTTCAATTTTTGAATCTTATCCAACTTTTGTTGAATATCTGAATATTGTTTGTTAAAATTGTCATTATCTTTAATGTTAGCCAGTGCCGTTGCCTTTTCATCGTCAGTGGATATAGGATCATTATAAACTGTAAGATAAAAAGATGTTATGCTATTCTTAAGTTTATCCCGGACTTGTTTCAATTGGAACTTCCTATTTTCATCTTCACCATTAGTGTATTCTTGCAACTGATCCTCGAGATTATTTAACGCTATTTCTATATTATTAGCTTCAGTAATCTGCATATTTTGGGGTTGAATTTGACTTACCCTCTGCTGTATTTTACTTAAATCATTATCCCAAATCTTTAAAAGTGCATTTGTATTTTTATGATCTATTGTTTGATCAGCAACATCTATCTGGTCTTGCATATCTGGATCATTTTTATATTTATTCTTTATTGCATCAAATTGCCTTTGGGCTTTTGCCTTTTCTGCAGGACTTTTATCGGGACTTGTTAGTGTAGTTTGCAAATCAGCCAATGCTGTTTGATCCTCTTCCCTCTCAGTTGTTACCAATTCTTTATTCTTATCCTGGATATATGTTTCAATATCATCATACCCTTTCTTCTGTGCCTGGTCTTGAATTTTAACTATGCTTGATTTAATTTTTCTAATTTCAAACTCATCATTCTCTTTATTGGCATCTTTCAACTTAACAAATAACTTATCCAAATCACTTATCATTTGTTGACGTTCTTTATTTTTCTTATCAACAACGGCTTGTAAAGCTGTACCAAACCCGGACTTGACTGAAGTTCCCGTCTCTGTAGCAGTATCATAAACGGCTTGCTGATTTTCTATATCTTGGTTATTCCAATCTGGATCAGTATAAGCTGTATGACCATAGTTGATGTTAAATTCACTAATATTGCGGTATTTACTTAGAGCTTCATCAAGCGGAGATACATATGGCTCATCAACATCTGCTGTTGTCGGATCTTGTTGAACTGGAGAATTAAATACAGAAAGATCATGACGTGATCTGTTCATATTTGAATTTCTCTGTTCTGTTTTAGCCTTATAAGAGCTATGTGATTGAACATAGTCAGCGAGTATTCTACTATCTGGATCATTGTTAATATAGTGCCCAATTATGCCATTATCGGGATCCGTATTATGTAGTGCTTGTAAATATGATTCTGAACTACCAAATTGTGTTCCAACATTAATTTTAGTTCCACCTAAAGCACCCTTATCTTTCATAAATTCAGTTACAAAACGAGCTTCATATTTAGGAACATGTCTAGATTTCTTTTCATCTTTACTAAAGAATATTTGTACAAAATCTGTTTCTGCTTTGGATCTATCGTTTACTAGTTTTTGCATTTTTTTAACAATATTTCCATATGCTCTATGTGATACTGTTTTTGCAAATTTGGCATGTACCTTTCTTCCACCAAAATATAAAGCAGCCCCTCCACTGATAACACCACCAGCTATCTTTGCAGCAGTACCCCAATCCTCATTAGCTAATTCCTTCTTCTTAGCTTCAAATTCCTTCTCCAACTTCTCCACTAATATAGACCCAAAGATATTGTTAGCTTTGGCATAATCTTTAGACAAAATGGCTTTGACAATATCCTTTTTCATAATATCTCCTCTTATATTGTGAGTTTTAACTTTTTACATGCAACTTCAAGAGCATCTTTGGCGTCATTTGCGTCAAGCATACCAAGCATTCCATAGGCATCATCCCACTTTTCTTGCCCTATTTCTGCAATAAATATTTGGAAAAATTTTTCTCTTAGAGTTTTTGATAGTGATGCAAGTTTGGTAGCAATTTCAGATCCAACTATTCTCTCTACTGCTTGAATAAATTCCAAATCAATATTTTCTCCTTGCTCAATTCCATATTTCATACGCAATTCATTATCACGCATAAATTTGAAACTTTCTCCAGATTCTCCTCCAGTATCACTGGTATCTTCATAACTACCATATCCTTCCAATCCATACTCATTTAGTTTACGCTTAAGTTTGGAACTTTCTTCCAATTCAACAGCATTAACTAAATTATTAGCTAATTCCTTTTTTCTATCTTCTAAGTTATTATGAATTCTTGTAGCAACTTCTTTTTCAAACTGATTCATAACTTCAGCCGCATCTTCTTGATTAGCGGCTTGTACTATATTTAATAAATTAGTCTTATCCATTAGAATTCTCCTTCAGGTGTTTCTGGATCTTGTGCATCTATTTCTATAGCGGCTGCAATAATATTACCTTGAGTATCATATCCAAAGGCTGCTAATGCATCTTCAACATCAACTGGTTGTCCTGGTAGATCATCATCATCTGTTGGATCACCCATTACAAATTTACCAGTATATGCATTATAGACAGGAATGGATTTGTGTTTTAATAATCGTCTATCAACATCTTGTAAATTCAACAATCTAACTTCACCACCACCAGCACCAGAACTCAATCCCATTGAAATGATAGCATTATTCAAATTAGTCATACCAGTAGAAACATACTTAAACAAATCTTCTTTTAGAACATTTATTTCTTCTGTTAGAGATGTTCTAATAGACTTATCATCTAAATTATCTAATTGTTGTCTAACATCTTCTGTTAAGGATTGCATTTGTTCTCTAACTACAGTACTAACAGCAGAAGGCCCGGGAGGACCCATTGGACCTTGAATTCCTTGTTTCCCTTCAGGACCTTCAGGACCAGCTGGTCCAATTGGACCTTCAGGACCTATATTACCTTTAGGTCCTCTACTTCCTCTTTGTCCAATTTGTCCTTCTTCACCTTGAAGTCCTATCGGACCTCTTAAACTTTCGTATTGATCTATTGTAAAGTCATTAAATTTAAATGCATCGCCCTTTTCACCTTGAGGACCTTGCACTCCTTGAGGACCTTGTTCACCTATTAAACCCTGATCACCTTGAGGACCAGTTAAACCCATTGGACCTTGTTCACCTTGTGGACCCATAAGTCCATCTTCACCTCTAAGACCTTGAATTCCTTGAATCCCTTCTCGTCCTTCAGGTCCATCGGGTCCTCTGAAACCTCTTTTACCTCTCTCGCCCTCAGGTCCTTGCAACCCCATTATACTTTCATTTAGCCTTTGTTCTAGTTTTGAAACTTCTTTCTGTAAAAAGGCCAAACTAGCTGCAAGTATCTTGGCTTGATCTAATTTGTCATCATATGCCATATTATAACTCCTCTGTTATATGAGTTAGAAACTTTGATACGGTATCTTCTGACATTGAATCTAACAATTCTTGATGCCCATCACCATTGACGTTATCCAATAACTTATACAATACTTCATTTGTTTTTTCGTCTAAATCTATATCTAATTTATTTATAAGCTGATCTACAGGAGAAAGTTCTTTAATAGTTTCCTCTGTAATCATCTCTCCATCAGGAGTATATTCCCAATTTTGTTGTTGCATTTGCTGATCTTCTGGTCCAGCTTCTGCCTTTTCTTGTTCAATCTGATTTTTCATATCTTCCATTTCAAATTGACTCAAATGTAACACTTTTCTCCAAACAAATTCTTTGGAAATATATTGTGGATACATTGTAGCATCACGCAACAACATCAATTTAGATGTTAAGATTTCATTCTCTTTTGATTCTCTATAATATGAATCCTCTACATATTTATAGTAGATCCGTTCTTGAATAATATTCCAATCCTTTTCTGTAATTATTCCTTTTAGGATTAATTGGGATTTCAAAAGAGTATTAAACAACTCATTAAATTTAGTACGCATTCTATGGATAAATCTTGAAAATTTTAATTCATCTCTTGTAATCTCAGATGCTCTTCCCAATGAAAATCCATTATCTTGTTCTAATCTCGATACAGGAACATTCAATGCTTTATATAATTTTTTCTGAAAATAAGTAACGTCTTCTATTTGTGATAGATTCTGACCACCGGGTAATGTACTGATTTCTGTTCCTCTTCCACCTTCTCGTCTTGGAAGCCAATAATCTTCTAACATACTCATATGATTAGTTTGATCTTTAACTTCTCCAGTGTTAGCATCATAAACAATCTTATTCTTATATCTAGCCATTGTTTCCCTAAGATACTGCTCTGCTTTAACCTTAGGCATATTTCCAACATCAATGTAAAATATTCTTCTTTCTGGCGCCCTACTTATTCTATATATGACCAATGCATCTTCAAGCATTCTAACCTGATTTAGTGGTTTAATGGCTTTATGAAGATGACTTAGTACCATATTTTTCTTATGGTCATATAATCCGGACACTACATATGCAATTGAATCTTTATGTATCTTAATCCCTTTAACCGATTGTGTATTATTCTTTATTTCACTTTGATTGTAAACATAATATTCTTGAATTTCATTAGTAACTGCCTTACGAACATCCTGTTCCAATCTCTGTGTTCCTTCTAGGGACATTTTAGCATCTTGCTGTTTAACTTTCTCTCTTACTTTTCTAATTTTTCTTGGATCCAATTGACGTAATTCTTTGATTCCTTTCTTGGTATTTTTCTCGTCAACTATGATATGATAATACAGTCTACCGTCTGTGTACCATCGTCTAAAAATATCATGTCCTTTACGAGAAAAATCTAAAATTGTTAATATGTTTTGGAATTCTTTTTGAATCTGTCTCTTTTTTCCTTCTGTTAAGAAATCTGCTTTTTCTAAATTGACATCAACAATAGGTTCACTATCATCATAGACTATTGCTTCATTAACAATATCATCAATTGCAGAATCTACTTCAGGATAAAGACACATTTCCCTATATTTGGTAACAGCATCTGCTGCATTTTTGGTATTACCAGATAAATCTAAGTAATGTCCATGGGCTCCACCAACAGAAGGTTCTATAGTTACAGCACCATCTTCATTGGGAGGAGGAGCAAAGGATTTTACTTTTTCCTTTTTCTTAAATATAGGAAGTCCAAATAATTTCTTTTCTTGCATATTGATAAGGTGCCACCTTACGATGGCACCATCCTTCTTTATTTAATATTTATAAGTTACTTGCAATTAAATATTATCCGCATTGACATCAAGGGAACTTATTGCAGCAGAGGAACCAGTTTCTCTAGTCCAATACTGATATTGCCATGTGATATCAAACGTTTCTAATGTATCATTAGAATCCCAAGCTAAATCAATTGCACTAACAGCACTTGGCCACGCACCAACTAATTTATACTCAGCAATCTTCTTAGGTTCTAATGTTTCTGCACCACTAGCATCTACACCACTAACATTACCATTACCATAGTGAATAATAGTAAGATCAGTTGATAATGAACTAAGGGTATCCAATTCTGTGGTATTAGTTACATGTCCATTAATTTTTGCAACCCAATCTTCTATTGATGTGCGAATTTCCCATCCTTCACTATTAGTGATAGTAGTTGACCATTCCTCAAAAGTTCTATTACCAGGAATTTTTAAAGTACGTCCAAAATATGGAACTTCGATAACACCTAGAGTTGAACCAGGAATCTGTCCTGATTGACAGAAAAATTCAAAAGTTTTGGCATTTTCTGCTGACAAAAGACTATTGTCAGGTATAGTAACTTTAAACAGATTAGGTCTAGCACCCAAAGAAGCCGCATTCAAGGCTCCCGCAAAGCTATTTAGATTAAAAGCCATTTTTTTCCTCCTATTATAATGCTACTTCTGAGAACTCAACACCAGTTCTCACAGCAACGAAGTTTAATTGAATGAAGTTAATAGAGCGATTTGGCTTAACCAATATAGAACCTACAAATTCGTTTCTGTCTATAACCTCTGGCGTATTGTTTGATTCATCGCAAATTACCAAGAATTCGCTAATTCCACGACGACCTTGAACATCACGCAATGTAGGTGTAACCATATTTACAAATGTAGCTCTGGTAAATTCATCGTTAAATTCAAACAACAAACTACGAGCGGCACGACCAATCATTTTTTCCAAGAAAATCATCAAACGACGAACATTAATTCTGTCAAATGAACTTGGGCGATTAAGAAATGTTTTATCTCCAAACAAAATTGTACCTTGACCTGTAAATGAAGCAACTGGGTTAATAGATGCTTTATACAATTTATCACGATCAATCTTAGTTGGCGAATAAACTAAATTAACTACGTTTTTAATAGAACCACGATTTATACCAGCTGGTGAGAACCATGGATCGCTTACATCATCAGTAAATACACAAAGACCAGCGATATCGCCATTCAATGGTACCTGAGCCATTCCATCTAGATAACGGTTATACATAGTTTTATAACCAGAATCTGCGATTAAATATGAACTATTTGGTAATGCAGAATACCAAGGACTTGCTAATATAGCATCAGCATCTCCACTTGCTGGAGCAGATGAGAAAACTACACAATCTTTACGAGCTTCAGCTATAGTAACTAAACTCTGTGTAATTGTTCCATCATCGTCTTGCCCTGCAATAATAAGACTAATATCAACAGCATCAGGATCTGCAAAAATTTGATATCCTTCTATTCTTGCGGAAGCACCATTAGAATCTGTTCCGTCACTTCCACTATTTAGTGTTTGTGATCCAGCGGCAGGAGCAGCAGCTTTTAATTCGATATAAGAACTTGCTCCAAGTACATCACCAATATATGAAGATGCACCTGTTGCATATTTATCGCCTTCTGTTGTAGAAGTAAATTCATATACTTCTAAGACTGTTGCTGGCTGATAATCAGCAGAAGCAGGCACAGCGGCATTGTCACCATCTGCAGGTGTTCCGGCAGTTCCAACTTGATCATTATCTACAACAACAACACTAAGTTCACCTGCTTCTGGAGCTCCAGAAAGAACATCTTCGTAAGCGTGGCCTGAATAAGCTGCTGCATCAACAACATGCACTACAATACCATTACCACGTGTTCCTTTATATTTTGCATTAAAGCTTGCAGATGTAGCGGCTGCTCCGCCAGCACCAACAGTTCTAACTACATTCAATGAACCTGCATATGCCAGAAAACTAGCAGCAGTTAAAAAATTAACTTCTGTATCACTCGTTGGAGCACCAAATATTGATACCAACTGATTTTCAGAATTAACTTGAGTAATTACTCCATCTGGTCCCCAAGAAAATGCAGCGGCAAAGGCAGCATCTGCGGAAGACACAGCAGGAACTACATTGGTTAAATCAGTTTCTCTAACTGATACACCAGGACTAATTTGATAAGCCATTTTGTTATCTCCTTTTATTTGTTTCTAAATTTTTTATAATTACAAATTACAAAATACCCGATCTAAGTTTTTACCTATCAAATACTATTTATAAAAATTTGATCTTCTACATCATTTGTAATTAAGTCATCTACAGTCCATCTACGATTTTCCTTTGACCATAAAGTACCATCAGAATCTATTATTGTTTCAGATTCTAATCCAGTATTTATGATACCAAAGGGAGTCATATCTGCTTCCATGGCTTTCATTTTATCTTCATATAATTTCATTCTGAGGTCTTGATCCAACAAATCTTTAAAATATCTTTGATTAGCCAACCAACAAAACAAAACTAATGTTATAACTAAATCATCATGACAACCTTCATCGGCAGAGTATGAGTTTCCCTTAACAACAAAAGTTGTTAATTCGGAAATCATTTCAAAGTCTTCAATTATCATCTTTTCTTCTTCTATCAAGTTTTTGAGGTATTGACACCCTATTCTTTTAACTTGATTGGTAGTTTTAATTCCCAAAGAAGAATTTCCACTAAATCCTGCAGAAACAATTTGTCCTGCTCTACCTTTAACAACAGAAGAAAATATATTCTCATACTCAATATCATGATGTAATATATCTGCAACTTGGCTTCCAATATCATTGGATTCTAATAGTATCCAGGCTTTATTATAATTCTCTGCTACTTTATTTATAGCAGTTGGATATAACAAAGGAGAAATCTCATTATCCCTATATCTGGCAACTACTCTATATGGCATAGTTGTACAATCAATCACACTAAAAGCCGAATAATCTTTTCCTGCTCCTCTTGCTACATCGGCACTTAATATATACATATGGTCTGATTTAGGATTTTCCCAAACTTCATATCCATCTTTTTTATAAATAGCAGGTTTAAATGCCAATGTTCTTAATTTTGCTGGTGAGAGTAGAGTATTAGCTGAACCAATAAACTCTGTCTCAAACTCAACTTTAAATTGATCCTCTGATGTATTTCTTATTGTCTGTTCTTTCCAGGCAGCATCTCTGCCAGGAACTTGACTCCAATGAACATCAATAGGTACGTAATCGTTTCTCCCTTCTTCAGCATCTACCCATAACTTATAAAATTGATTCATACCATTTGGCGTAGAAACAATAAATATCTTAGTACTTTGACCAGAGGATATTGTAGGGTAAACTGATCTAAAAAATTCATCTGCTATATTATTTGGAACAAAAGCAAATTCATCTAAAAAGATGATATTATAAGAACCACCTCGTATTGCCGAAGCAGATGTTGAGGCTGCAATAATAGAACTACCATTTTCTAATTGAATATCACCTTTATTCCAAATTAATATTCCGTGTTGTAACCATAAGGGTAAATGCTCATAAGCTAATTGTAATCTTCCTAACAATTCTCTTGCTGTACCACCCTTATTTGCTAACAATGCAACTTTTACATTTTCATTAAATAAAATATAATGCAATAAAAAGGATAAAATAGTTGTAGATTTACCAGTCTGTCTAGGCATTTTACATATAACAAATCTGTTATCATGAAATTGTCTAACCATATCCTCTTGAAAATCGTAAAGATCAAAAGGAACTAATCCTTTATCTACATGAACAATTTGTACATAATTTTTTATAAAGTAGACAGGATCTTCTGCACACTTCACATATTCATGTATTTGTTCTTCAGTGAAGTCAAGCGGTATATTTGCTTTCTTCAATAAAGGATTGTTATTATAATTGACAGACCGATTGTAATCCATTACTCCCTTCCACCGCCTCTTTTCTTATCTGCTCTTATTCTTTCAATAAATAATTCTCTTTTTAACTTTTGTTTTCTTTGGTGTTCTTTCATACTTGGTTTCATAAAAACTGCTTTTTCTTTATACCTCTTTATGATTCCTTCATTATTAACTATTTCATTAAATCTTGCAAAAGCACGATCAAATGATTCACCTGGTCTAACATCTACTTGAATATTAATCTTCCTCGCCATTATCTTTTTCACCTTTTAATAATTTTTGTAATTCTGCTGTGCTTCCTACAAAGACAGCATTATTTGTTACGCTTTTCGGAGATCCTTTATTCTCCGCAGCTTTCAATTCTTCTAATTTGATTTGCAATTCTATTGCTTCTTTATTCAATTCAGAAACTGTTTTTAGTATTTGTCCAGCAACTTCAAAAGTTCTGGCACTCTCATCATCTTCTGCTAATTCTAATATTCCATCTAAAGCCTTTTTACCTTTACCCATTAATTCATATATATTATCTCTACTTGTTAAGTAATCTTCTGCTATATCATTTTCTCTATTATCAATTGAAGAAACAACACTAATTTCAGAATTATCTTCTTCACTATTAACAACAACCAATTCTTCACTTTCATCAGAAAGGTATTCTTTTGCCATTTCTAAGGCACTATCTAATTGATTTTCTATATCTTTCACTATTCATCTCCAAATGTAAACTCAACAATTTCTGTTTTAATAATTTTTCCTGTTCTTGTTGGATGATATAAGTATGTCTTACATGTGAAATCAAAATTCCAGGTAATAGTTCTCATTGCTACACCCTGTAAATCATTTTCATAATCATCTTGAAAGCTAGTACTATTTAAAACAACAGGAACATCATGCTGAACTACATCATTTATTGGAATATTCATTTCTGGTGCAAAATAAGGAAGTACTTTTTCCACTATTTGCAATCCTTCTTCTGTTTCTCTTACCATTGCTACTAATGTAAAATCTATATTATATGGAACTCTTTGATATTGTACTTCAGATTCATCTTGAGTGGGATCTCTAGAAATCCAAATTGGCTGTAATGTATTCAATTTTCTTGAAGGATCATATGATACATTAGAAATTTCAAATGCCATTCTAGGAAGTGTTAATCCAATTTCTGCATTTCCTGTCTGTGATTGTCTCAATTTAGCAATGAATCTTTGTCTTGGAGAGTATGATAGAGGAACAGTAATATCTTGGCCTTCTACTTCTATGATAATATTATTAAACATAGTTCCAAACGCAACTACCAATTTTCTTATAGACTTGTGATATTCAGAATTTCCAAACATTAGTAATCTCCAAATGGATTAGTATCGCTAAAGTCAACAATACCCTCAAGAACTGCTTCAGCTTGAAATTCCTCATTCTGTTGTGTTGTATCTTCATCTACTAGGTTAGTGATAGATTCAATTTGTGTTTCTACTTCTGTAGGAACTGTACCATCATCAATGTCAACTTCTTCATATCCATAACGGAATAATTGACAATCGCAACGCCAAGTATATTGTGAGCCTAATTGAAAGAATGGAATCTGATCTTCAACAAACCGTATTTCCATTATATTGTTAGCCATAGGAAGATAAATTAAATCTCCTTCCCTAGGAGATTCCATTGTTGTTTCTTCAGTAAATCGTTTTACAGAAAATATAAATTCAGCAGAATCAGCTATTTCTAATCCAAATCTACTAATAAAATCTGCACCATCAAAACCAGAATCCCAATTTGGCATTACTGTTTCTATAGTATATGCTTTAGTAAATGAGGATGTTTTTGCATCTTCAAATATAGTATCAATATTCTGATCTTCCCTTGGTAAATAATATACATCCATACCCATAGTCTTAATTGATTCTATGACTAAGGATTCTAATAGATCCTTTTCAATATTAGTAGGGCTGTTATGATTGAAATATGGATTTGTAGCCATTTATTACCCCATATAGAATTGTGGAGGTGATTCGTAGGTTTCTCTAACACTTCGTTCTAGTTCTTCTATTTCCCTATCTGCTTCATCTAAAATAGTTCGACCATTATAAGTTAATCCACCAGGAAGAGTCATTCCATCAAACTTACTCAAGTTTTGACCCCACTGTCTTTTAACTAATGCAGTCGAATATGACTTCAACCAACTATCATTATAGATACCAATATTTGAATCTGGATCTAATTTCTTATAACACTCAACAACTAAGGTATCATTAACTTTCACATCATGATCCCAATCAATAATCAAATGCAACTTATCAGTATGCTTACGAAATTCAAAAATAACTTCATTTCCAAGAATATAGTCGATAGTATTTAAATGGGATTCAGCCATATAATAACTAACCAATTGGTTAGATGCTAAGTTATGCACATCATTCAAACGCATCTGATATGTTAAATCAAACATATTTGTTGAATTTTTACCAACAGCCATAACCCTATTAACACCAACAATAGGGTCATTAATAGGAAGATACATATTATCAATATCAGTTTGTGTGATAGTATGTTTCAAATAAAAGCGTTCTATTCCATCATAATGATAACTTGCATATTTCTGGAGAGCATCATCAATGCGATCTGATATTTGTTCATCAGACACATTGATATCTACAACTCCTCCACCTAATCTACGCTTAACATAATCAATTAATGATGTTTTAGAATCTATTGCCATTATAATTCTCCACAATCAAATGCATCTGTCCATACTGCATCACCATTCGCATCTGCAACTAGTATTTGTCCTGGTTGACCGCCCTCAGGCATTCCGCCACCACCACCAATTGGAGATCCATCAGCTAATTGAATCGCAGAAACTGTAACTGTCCCTGTAAATGTAGGACTTGCTTTTGGTGCTAATGTACTATAAACATCTGTTATATTCTGTGCAGTAGCCCAATGGGAATAATTTCTCGCAGTACCACCCGAATCAATCAAATTAGTAGCAGTAGTTGCACTACCTGCACTACCAGCAGTATTAGCATAATTTACACTTGCACCACTAACATCAGTTAAATAACCAGAACCTTCTATAGTTTCAATACGATCTTCAAGCTCTCCTAATGTATCACCACCATCACTAGCATCACCAATAAGAGCAGTTATAGCAGAATTAGTGATATATCCACTACTATTACCAATCTGATTATTATCTGTTACATTTGTTGCACCTGCTGCGATACCATTCAATTTAGCAATCTGAGTCTGTGTTGCCAATCCATCATTGCTTGCTGAGGCACTAGGAATAGCAGAAGTATAATAAACATTAGGTTTATCTATAATTCCATTAGCAGCGTTTTCATCTGCATTCCAATTAGGTTTGACATTAACTTCTGCACCTGTTGCGATCCCATCCAATTTACTTTTCAGAGTACCAGTAAAATTCTTTTCTGTTAATCCACCATCTCCTACTGAATATGTGGTGTCTGTAACAGTTTCTGATGCTATACCAAGTCCTGTAACATGACCATACTCATCTAATGTTACATCTTGAATATAAGTTCTTCCACTATTGTTAGAAGAAGCCTGATTTGAAGTATTGTCATGACTTATAGTTCCTGATCCAGAAATTGGACCACCTGTTAATCCTCCACCTGTAGAAATACTAATAACACCAGAGTCTTCATCTCCTGGTTCTAAATATGTTCTATCTAAATGAGTGGGAGTAATACCACCACTTTTTACATAGATTCCATCATTAGCAGTTGATGTAATCGTACTATTATCATATTTAACATTAAGTGTTATATCACCACCAAGAGAAACTGAACCACCATCTTTAAGGCCATAACCAGCAGTTATTGTAAGAGAATCATTCACTAATTCATCATTTGTAATAGAATTATCTGCAAGAGTTATTCCAGCAAATGTAGGACTGGATGTGCTTAATAATTCTTGTGCATCATCGCCAGTTGTATTAGCAATGATAGTTGTCAATTGTGATTCATTAATAGTTCTATTTCCAATCGTTAAATTGGTACTGAAAACTGCCGTTGTTGCGTCTATATTACCAGTGGAAGCATTAAGGGTAATATCACTACCGGAAAGAACATCGCCGGTAGTTACTCCACTACTATACAAACTTCCATTAACATTTAAGTGGTAGTTACCAGGATCAGCCCCAATTCCCACCTTACCATCACTCTTAATGATCATCTTAGGAGCAGAAGCTCCACCAGAAACTTGGGTCAAAAATTCTATGCGACTACTATTGTTCGCACCATCTTGAACCATTTTAATTCCGCCCATCTCAGAATCAATGTTGGTATTACCAAATCTCAAATACCCCAAATCACCAGTTGTAGAACCTGATGTCCTAGTAAGAGTCAAAACACCACCATTCGATTCATCGACATGCAATTTAGATTGTGGATTAGTCTCTCCAATCCCTACGTTGCCACCATCATCTTGAAGTATTAAATCGCTTGTTGAACCAGCACGAACATACAAATCAGAAAAACCACCAGTGCTTTCATAAGTAGTCTCAATGACACCTTGAGTTCCGTCATGACCCATTCTAAGCCATTTGTCATTTGCACTTGCCACCACAACAATACCATAAGCATCAGCAGCAGTAGATTTAATAGATAGACCACCAGAAGTAACACCTGTAGTTCCTAGTGCCAATTTAGATGTTGGATCATCAGTTCCAATTCCTACATTGCCATCCTTGTCAAGTACCATTTTGACAGAAGCATTTTGACTTGTATATGCAACACTAGTATCACTGTTATAACCAATCCATAAACCCTTGTCAGTATTGTTTTCTGCATGTATATTCCAACCTGTGTTACCAGTAGAATGTTCCATTAAAAATGAATCTTCCCAAGAATTATCAGCAGCTTTATAATGTAAATTTGCTTTAGGAGTAGTAGTTCCGATTCCTATATTGCCACTAATCGTTGTAGCACCATCAATACCAACAGCACCAGTAATTCCTGTATCACCAGTAATAGTTGTAGCACCAGTAATTCCAGTAGCTCCTGTTAAATCAATAGTTGTACCATCAATCGTTGTAGCACCATCAATAT
>VTLG01007595.1_pt1 | contig 41600 bp, 72 predicted proteins | sample 4694571 | NCBI WGS metagenome assembly VTLG01 (sample SAMN12604809, study PRJNA352737) | marine metagenome | biome: ENVO:00000447; feature: ENVO:00000209|ENVO:00000569|ENVO:01000036; material: ENVO:00002151; isolation source: viral sequences binned using virsorter ...
ACGCTTTAATAGCGGCAAGACTAATTAAACTTTTAGTTACACCCTTCAAGAAAACTAAAGCATATCAAATGGGTATCATTGATGACAAGGGTAAAGTTTTAATTAAGTCTAAAGATATACCAAAAAAGTTTCCAACATATGAAATTCAAAAAGCAAGAAGAGCATATACATTACTTATTCGTTTTGTATTTAATCTTAAAAGACTTCTATCAAAAGTTGGTATTCGTGGTCCTATAGGATCAGCAGCAGCGGCTGCAATCGCATTTCTCAAAGAAGAATATCCAAACAATCAATACATAGAACAAGAGGTTTACAAATATCTTAAAGAACAAGGGTTTCAATTTGATATGTCCGAAGACTATGGCGAACCATTAGTTGAGGGTGAATATAAAGTAAAACATGATATCTATAATCTAGACGGTGACATAATAATAAATAGTGATGAGAACATTTTATATACAAATATAACACATAATATAATGGGATATGATATATTTAAATATAAAGATGTTTATTTAACTACTGAGGACTTATATGCCAATTAAAAAAGAAGAAGCCCCAGCAAACGCAACTGGTACTGCTGTCGCAGGAACTGGTGACGATTCATCAACGGTGGTCGTTAAAAAGAAAAAGGATCAAGAAAAAATGAAAGATAGACTTTTAAGAAGATTTAAAATAAAAGAAACTATTGATCGACTTATCCCTGACATTGAACCTCCGAAAGATGAAGTTAGAGATAGAGTAGATCAATTAAAAGAATTAGCAAAAAAAGATGAAGCAGTTGGTGCTGTTCAAAAAGCAATTATGATTGCAAAGAAAATGGGTGGCAATATGACAGCCGCTGTTAGAGAAATCGAAAAGATTGCAAAAGGATTATCAGATGAACCAAGTGTTCGTGCTGCATTAAGAACAGCAAATGAATCATTAGAAGAAAAGAGAGTTGCTCAAGATAAAGATGTAAAAAGCAAACCAGGCACACAACCTAAAAAGTATTACAAAACATTATCTAAATCAGAAAAAGAAAAAAGAGCAGCACATTTTGCTAAACAAAAATATAGAAAATCAGATGATGATGACGATTATAAACCTGCACCTGGCGATAAAGGTGCTAAAACTAAACCATCTAAACACACTAAAAAGTTTAAACAAATGTATGGTGAGGTTGCTGATCTAAATGAAAAGATAAAAGGTTTAGAAAACAAAGCAAAGAAATCAGGTATGCCTTATGGTATACTCAAAAAAGTTTACGATAGGGGTATGGCAGCATGGAAAGGTGGTCATAGACCTGGTACTACTCAACAACAATGGGCATTTGCAAGAGTTAATTCTTTTGTAACTAAAAGTTCTGGTACTTGGGGAAAAGCAGATAAAGATTTAGCTGCAAAAGTTCGTGCTTCTAAAGGATAAATGTCAAAAACATATAAAGAATTTGTAAAAGAATATGCTATGGGACTTCAAGTTCCTGCAACAAGTTATTTAAAACCTATAGCAGCACTTAATCCATTACGAAAAAAAGAAAATGTGAAAGTGAGAGAAAAATGGATGAAAGAATTGAAAAAGAGAAAGTAAATCATACTTCCGAGATGGCAGGTTGGGGAGATGACGAATCAATATTAAAGGAGAACAATCAAATGGAATGGTTAAAAGGAAGAGTTAAAGAAATGTCAAGTTGGTCAGGTGCTAGTTTAATAGTGCTTGGTGCCTTCATAGTATTAGGTGGTCCTTTCATTAAATTATTAGCATGGGCTGCTATTATATGGGGTATAATTTCAATCGTTAAGAAAGAGGGTTAATATGCCTCGTAAACTGGATAATAAATTCTCTTGGAAGAACGCAACGTTTATGGCAAAGTTAAGTACCTTTGCTTATTCAGGAGAAAAAGAATTTAAAAAAGTATTCTCAAAACAATGGGACGATATAACTTTTGTATCAAAAGGTGGTACTGAATGTTATATATTAACTTGTCCTAAAAATTATATCGTAGCGTTTAGAGGAACAGAACCCACTTCGTGGGAAGATGTTAAAGCAGATATCCAGTTTACAAAACAAGAAAAAACCTATGCAACTAATTCAACAGGATTAAAAGCATTTGGTAAAATGCATAAAGGATTTAGAGCAGCATTAGAAGATGTATGGAAAACTTTACACGCACATTATAAAAAACATGGTGTTGGTAAACAGTTATTAGTAACTGGTCATAGTCTTGGCGCTGCTCTTGCTACTTTATATGCAGATAGAATAGCAGACATGAATAGTGCTTGTTATACTTTCGGATCACCAAGAGTAGGTGACAAACAATTAATAGAAAATATGAATTTTACTTGTTACAGAATCAGAAACAATAATGATATTGTAACAAGAGTCCCACCAGAGTGGATAGGATACACACATAAAAGTGATGAGTTACTTTATTTTGACGTTGATGGCATACCTCGATACGGTTTCAGTAGAGGGTTCATGTTCATGCAATGGTTGAAAGGCACTTATCGTGGGTTCTTTAGAAACAGAACATGGGACGCCTTTGCGGATCACTCTATGGGTGATTATTATAACTTATGCAAACAGCAGTTAGCGGAAGAAAATGCTTCAGATTAGACTCGCTTTAATTTTAATTATACTTGCAAGTGCAGGTGGTGGTTACTGGTATGTACAAAAGTTACAGAAAGATAATGCCATACTCAAATCAAATCAAGTTAAATTAGAAACTGCTGTTGCAGAAAGTAATCAAGTTATTGAACAACAAAGTAAAGACTTGAAAAAAATACGATCTACACTTAAAGAAGTTGAAGAACTAAATGATAGACTACAAGAAGATAAAAATAGTTTAAACAAAAGATTAGGTAAGCATGATATAGGTAATCTTGCAGAAAACAAACCTGGTCTTGTAGAAAAAATTATAAACAAAGCAAGTGATAGTGCTGCTAGATGTGTTGAAATAGCGTCTGGTAGTCCACTAACCGAGGAGGAGTTAAATGGTACGCCTAATAGGGAATGTCCTAGTTTTTGGCCTGACAGCAATACTGCTGAGTAGTTGTGCTGCTGGTGTCAAAGTTATAGACACATATACAATAGAAAAGAAAAGAGAACCATTAGCGTTAGCAGATCCTAAACCTCTTGCTCTACAAGACATTGATTGGATTATTATTACAAAAGATAACGCCGATGAAGTTTTTGAAAAAATTAAAAATGATAAAAATGGTGACTATGCTTTGTTCGCTCTTACTGATAATGGTTATGAAAAACTAGCACTAAACTTCGCAGACATAAGAAACAAAATAGCAGAACAAAGACAAATCATATTATCATATAAAGACTATTACGAATCAGAATAGATAAATATATATGATATGTCAGATATAGAAAATCTTAAAACAGAAATAGCACTACTTAAAAAAGACGCCAAAACAGGTGAACTTATACATCAAAGACTAGAGATAGCGATTGATAAGTTATCTGAAATAGTAATATCTTGTAAGCAAATGCTTGCTCAACAAGAGCAAAAATTACAAAAGGCAGAACAGACAGATGATGATATTTTTATTACACTAGAATCCAGAAGAAAAGAATGGGATACAGACCTTAAAGAATTACACTCTAGGATTACCACAAACACTAGAGAATTAAGAGATAATCAATATCATTTAGAAACTAAACTACTTAATGAAATAAGAATGGTAAGAACACAACTATCCGAAAGAGTTGGTGTTTTAGAGAAATGGAGATGGTTAATTATTGGTGGTTCTATTATTGTAGGATTATTAATATCTAATCCTGAATCCATGCTCATGCAGTTGTTTTAGTCGCTTGACTTTTCTGGTATATTTTGTTATAATGACATCATGTCCTCATTTATTGATGTAAAATATATTAATTTACTGTCGGCAAAACTACCTAAATTCAAAAGAAAATCAGATTACTTATTTAACTTTAGGTGTCCACATTGTGGTGATTCTAAAAAATCATCTACAAAGGCAAGAGGTTTTGTCTATCGTAAAAAGAACGATATGTTTTTTAAGTGCCACAACTGTGGCATGGGTCAATCACTAGGTAACCTAATCAAGTTTTTAGATCCTATAATGTATAAAGAATATGCGTTAGAAAGATTTAAAGATGGTAAGACAGATACAAAACCAGAGTTTGACTTCACGCCATCTAAATTATTGAAAAAGAAAACTACTCATGAAAGAACACTAGATCAGTTAGTTAGATTTGATAAATTAGTTACAACACACCCAGCAAAAGCATTTGTATATAGAAGATTGATACCCAAAGAACATTGGGATAAATTCTATTTCTGCTCTAAATTTTATGAGTGGACAAATGAAATAGTTCCAAATAAGTTTCCTAGTTTACAAGGTGATCACCCTAGAGTTGTAATACCTTTCTTTGATAGAGAGGGTAAGTTTTTTGCGTTTCAAGGTCGTGCATTTGGTAAAGAACAACCTAAATACATTACAATCAAGTTTGATGAGTCTAAACAAAAGATATATGGTCTTGATAGAGTTGATTTAAATAAACCTGTGATGATTACAGAAGGTCCTATTGATAGTTTATTTTTAGATAATGCTATTGCTCTTGCAGGCGCTGACGCTGTTGTAAATATACAACAGAAACAATGCACAATGATATTTGATAATGAACCTAGAAACAAACAAATTATAGACCGTATGAAAAAAGTTGTTGATAAAAAATTTAATTTGGTTGTATGGCCAAAATCATTAGATATCAAAGATATAAATGACATGATAATTGCAGGTTATACATCAGCGAAGATACAAACTATTATAAGTAATAACACATATTGCGGACTCGAAGCATTACAACAAATAAACGATTGGAAGAAGGTATAGATGGTCTCTAACGAAGAAATATCAGTAAATAAACGTAACGGTAGAGGCAAAGAGTCTTTACAAATAGATAAAATTCATGCCATGGTTGGTTTTGCAACCGACGGTATAACAGGCGTAAGTGCCTCTCATGTAGAAATGAATAGTGGTATACAACTGTTTGATGGTATATCTACAGCAGACATACAACAAATATTAATTAAGTCAGCAAATGATTTGATTACATTAGAAAATCCTAATTATCAGTATGTTGCTGCTAGATTATTATTATTTTCTTTGAGAAAGCAATTATTTCATAGACTATGGGATCATCCTAAACTTATTGACCACATCAAAAAATTAATTGATATGGGTTTATATGATAAAGATATTCTTGTAAACTATGATGAGTCAGAAATAGATAGAATGAATATGTGGATTGATCATGAAAGAGATTATAATTTTACATATGCAGGATTAAGACAGGTCATGGATAAATATCTGGTGCAAGATCGTAGCACAGGTGAGATATTTGAAACACCACAGTTTATGTACATGATGATATCTGCTACTCTATTCGCACAATATCCCAAAGATAAAAGGATGAGTTATGTTAAAAAATATTATGACGCCGTTAGTAAATTTAAAATCAATATTCCTACACCAGTTATGGCTGGTGTTCGTACTCCTTTACGTCAGTTTGCTAGTTGTGTTCTTGTCGATACTGATGATACTTTGCCTTCCATTTTTAGTAGTGATATGGCCATTGGCCGTTATGTTGCACAAAGAGCAGGCATTGGCATCAACGCTGGAAGGATTCGTGGAATCAACAGCCGTATTCGTGGTGGAGAAATACAACATACTGGTGTCATTCCTTTCCTTAAAAAATTTGAAGCAACGGTTAGGTGTTGCACACAAAACGGAGTTAGAGGGGGATCAGCAACAACACACTTCCCAATCTGGCACCAAGAAATAGAAGATATACTTGTCTTAAAAAATAATAAAGGTACGGAGGACAATCGTGTTAGAAAACTTGACTACTCAATACAAATTAGTGAATTATTTTATAAACGTTTTATCAATAATCAAGACATATCTCTTTTTTCTCCCCATGATGTTGATAATTTATATGATGTCTTTGGCAGTCCTGAGTTTGACACATTGTATGAAAAGTATGAGAGAAATAAAAAGATACCAAGAAAAACTATAAATGCTCAAAAACTATTCATGGAGTTATTAAGAGAAAGAGCAGAAACAGGTCGTATCTATATTATGAATATAGACCATTGTAATACTCACAGCAGTTTCAAAGATAAAGTTTATATGTCTAATCTATGCCAAGAGATTACACTACCTACTAAACCAGTTCAACATATAGATGATGAAGAAGGTGAGATTGCTTTATGTATTCTATCTGCTATCAATCTAGGTCTTATTAAAGATAAAGAAGAACTAGAAGAACTTTGTGACCTGTCAGTGAGAGCATTAGATGAAATTATAGACTATCAAGAATATCCAGTAGCAGCAGCAAAGAAATCTACTGAAGCAAGAAGAAGTTTAGGTATTGGTTACATAGGTCTTGCTCACTATCTTGCAAAAAATAAAGTGAAGTATAATAACAAAGAAGCATGGAAACTAGTTGATGAAGTTACAGAAGCATTTCAATATTTTTTATTAAAGGCAAGTAATCAGTTGGCACAAGAGAAAGGTAAGTGCGACTTTTTTGAACGCACAAAGTATGCTGATGGTATACTTCCTATTGATACATATAAGAAAGATGTAGATAATCTTGTTAAAAGGAAATTAAGTTATGATTGGACTAATCTTCGCAAGACAATTAAACAGCACGGCCTCAGACACAGTACGCTCTCGGCTCAAATGCCATCGGAGAGTTCATCGGTTGTTTCAAATGCCACGAACGGTATTGAACCACCTAGGGATTATCTCTCGGTCAAAAAAAGTAAAAAAGGAACACTTAAACAAATAGTTCCTGATTACAATAGACTTAAAAATTTCTATACATTACTATGGGATATGCCTGACAATGATGGATATATAAATATCGTTGCGGTTATGCAAAAGTATTTTGATCAGGCAATATCAGGCAACTGGTCTTACAATCCTGAGAACTATGAAGGCAACGAAGTGCCACTATCAGTTATGGCAAAAGACCTATTGAATACATATAAGTTAGGATGGAAAACATCTTACTATCAAAATACATATGATGGTAAAACAGATATAGAAGAACCAACACATTCAGTTGGTTGGCATGACAACGTAGAAGAAAAGAAAGAAGAAATAGATGATCCAGAAAATTGTGAAGCCTGCACCATCTAGTTTTTTTCATGAGAAACAAAGTGAAGAAGAAGAACTTTTAAAATTAAGTTTGAAAGAATCGAGAAGAGCAAAGAAAGAAAGAGAGAAGATTAAATGGAAAGTAAAACCAACGCAACAAGCATGTGGAGAACAAGATGACAAAAGTATTTAATAGAAAGTCAGTTGACTGGACTAAACAACCTATGTTCTTTGGTGATGAACCAAATACACAGCGTTTTGATCAACAAAAGTATCCTGTATTTGAAAAGTTAAATCAACAGCAGTTGGGTTTTTTCTGGCGACCAGAAGAAGTATCTTTACAAAAAGATAGAAACGATTACAACCTTTTATCAGATGAACAAAAACATATCTTCACATCTAATCTAAAATATCAAACATTATTAGATAGTGTACAAGGTCGTGGTCCTTGTTTAGCATTTTTACCATTCTGCTCTTTGCCAGAACTAGAGTCTATGTTAGTAGCATGGGACTTTAGTGAAACAATACATAGTCGCTCTTATACTTACATAATGAAAAATGTATATTCTAATCCTACAGAAATATTAGATACGATTGTTAAAACACCAGAGATTATGAAACGAGCAGAAACAGTTACAGAAGCATATGATAAGTTTATCGAATACTCTCATAAGTATCATTTGATGGGTGAAGGTGAAAGAAAAGAATTGAAAAAATTATTATATCTAACACTTGTCAATGTTAATATACTTGAAGGTATAAGATTTTATGTTTCATTTGCTTGTAGTTTTGCATTTGGCGAACTCAAACTTATGGAAGGTTCTGCTAAAATTATATCACTAATCGCAAGAGATGAAAACTTACATCTTGCAGTTTCACAAAACATCATTAACAACTATCGTAAACATGAAAATGATAAAGAGATGTTACAGATAATCAAAGAAACTGAACAAGAAGTTTACGATATGTATGACACTGCTGTTCAACAAGAAAAAGAATGGGCACAGTTTTTATTTAAAGATGGTTCTATGATTGGTCTTAATGATAAATTATTAAATCAGTATGTAGAGTATATGGCAAACAAAAGAATGGTTGCAATAGGACTCAAACCACAGTATGATCAACCAAGAACGAACAACCCTTTACCATGGACAACACACTGGTTAAATAGTAGAGGGTTACAAAACGCACCACAAGAAACTGAAATAGAAAGTTATATTGTTGGCGGTATCAAACAAGATGTTGATACAGATAGTTTTAAAGGATTTCAACTATGAGCAACCCGAATTTGAAAACAGTATGTGATAATTGTTCGGCACAATACATTGTAAAACATGATTTGCCAGATGATTATATTGAACAGTATTGTCCATTTTGTGGCGAAGAACATGAGAATCTTGATGATGATATGGACGCAGTACACTGGGAAGATGAAGATTAATGAAACCACAATCAGCGAAAGCAAAAGGTCGCAGATTACAACAACAGTTTAGAGAACTACTAATCGAAGAACTTGGCATACATCCTGAAGATATAGAAAGCAGAAGTATGGGCGCAGGTGGTGAAGATTTAATCATGGCAAGAGCAGCAAGACAAAAGTTCCCATATAGTATTGAGTGTAAGAACGTAGAAAAGTTAAATGTATGGGAAGCATACAAACAAGCAGAAGAAAATTCAAAAGATTACGAACCTGTTGTTGTGATGAAAAAGAACAATCACAAAACTTTGGTAGTAATTGACGCAGAACATTTTGTAAAGATCCATAAAGATTCCAATTTGTCTAAATAAGAGTAGGTACGGATCAAAAGGTGCGTACTTAATCCGAAATTTGATTTGATTTCTCAAACTTCACAATTATAAGGTGTGATTATGGCACAGGTAAAACTACTAGTTAATAAATTTCTAAAATTCTGGCATGATAGCGTAACAAATAGATACGAACCATCAAAGCATTATTTTAGAGGTCGCAGATCAGAACAAAAGTAGAACAAATCGGTCATAATTTACACCTTGTAGTGTTGTATTTTTGCAACACTTTTAAAATAATCCTAAAAATCGCAGAAAATAAGGGTTTCTACCGCCCGATTTATCCATTTTTTTCTTGACTTTTTGCTCATTTTAGTGTAGCGTAGTATCATGATTACAAAAACTAAAATAGAAAACTGTTTCACAATGACAGCAAGACAAAAAAAATTGTATAAAAGTATGTCAATACAAGAACAAGATATGTTTGATTATCTAGTTCATGTTCAAGATAGAAAACCTGATGATGTTTTCTTTTTTCTACATTCAACTTTTCAACCTAGTCGTGATGATTTCAAGAAACCATCATTTGCTAACTTGTCAACTAAACAAGTTATTGCTACTTGTAAAGAATTAGAAAGGACTGCTGCTTAATGTTTCACTTAATTTATACTAGATCAAATACTGAATATTATAAAGGTGATACCTTTGAAAGTAACTATACTTTATATAGAAATATTCCTTATTCTGAATTATCTAAATTTTTAAAAATGCAAAAAGATCCAGAATTGTTAAAAGAGTGTGATACCAAATATTTTGAACATCAAGAAAAGAACGGTATTACCGATACTTGTTTTCATTCTGAAATTTCTATTGTTGATGATGAAGAATATTTTAAAACATACAAATATGTTTATCGTAGTAGTTATAACGGTCCTTCTGGTTTGATACCAGAAGAAGAAGATTACTTTATGGACTACGGTCAAAAATCTAATTTCATGTTAATACATGATTATGATCCGAATTACACATGGTTCGGTAAAGATTGGACTCAGGAAATGATAAATGCTGAGTACGAAAAAAGAGCGCTTGACAATAGTGCCCGAGTGTGATAATATAAACTAAATTGAAAGGATTACATTATGGATGGTGTTTATAATAAAGAAAACTTATTTGCTGAGTTTGAAATGCAAAAAACTAATAAAGCAAAAGTAAAATTTTTGCAAGATATGAAACAACTTAAAAAAGATCAACCGAATATGTTTAGAGGCACAAAGATATCTCAAAAACAATTTGATAATCTTATTGCCGAATGGTCTAAAGATAAACCTTGGGCAGAGATTAATAGACAAATCAAACACGCACAAAAACATCAAGATGATGTTGATAATATATTGAATAATGATTAGATTATTAACTGTTTGTATTTTTTGTTGGGCATTGTTTTTTACATACAATGCTCAAGCACATGATACTGGTAAAGTTACAGTATCTTATACAGATAATACAGAAAGGTTGTTACATCAACTAACAATCAATATTACTGATGAACTTTTTAGACATCTACCTGCTATTCTTGATAGTATATCAGCAGATATAAGAAGGCAAATAGACAAAGAATATAAATGTTCTATTCAATCAGATGATTACAAAAATAAGGAGTGTAATGATTAAATATATAATATTTTTAGGTATATTAACCTTTGTTTTACTATGGGGTTTATCTAAAGTAGCAGGTCTGTAATGAGTTTTATTTACACACACAATACAAGTCCACGTAGGTTTAAAAAAGTTATTAAGAATAAATCTTACTATGCGGCAGTTGAGAAACAAAATAAGTTATTGAGATCATTAGGTATTGATCCACATAGAACAATCCGTAGAGATAGTTTTAAAGTTATGCCATTAGAACAAGTTGGTAAGTTACAAACATTTAGCAATAACACACCTGATACTTCTAACTGGCCAAAAGATTATAAATCTAGTGGCACTAAACCAGTTACAAATGAAAAACTTGCAATCAGTAGTCAATACACAATCGCACCTGCTTACAACAAAGGTCCAAGTATGGTTGTTGGTAAAAAAGATATTAAAGATATAGGCAGATGATTAGAATATTATTAATATTATTTTTACTTACAGGTTGCTCACAGAATCAAGTTAAGACACACATAGGCACAACAGCAGGCGCTATTTCAGGTTATGCCACTTGTCATTCTATGTTAAATGCTGGCATAGAACTTACTGCTGCCTGCACATTGATTGGTGGTATGGTAGGGTCTAGTTTATTTTATGATAATGATATGAACGTTCACACCGCAGTGTTTGTTGATACACTAAACACAGCACCAGGTAAAATATCTAACACAAATTGGGGCAACAGTGCCACAGGCAATTGGGGTTCTATAAAAATAAATAGAACTTATTTAGTCGGTGCTAAAAAATGTAGAGATTATGAATCAACAATTAGTATTGAACATAGTTGGCCGATGAGAGGTATTAGTAGAGAAACAGAGCACGGTATTGCTTGTCAAATGCCTGACGGTAGATGGATCATAGAGAGTAATACATGAGAAATCCTATAGGACCTTTTATGGTTACAACCTTATTGTTGATAACATTTTTATTACTGACTAACTATGCTTACGGTAAAAGTAAATCACAATGGTTAAATGAGAACCCTTGTATGATTAAAGTTGTGATTACTGAAAAATGCTTAGATAGTAAATGTTTGATTAAACAAACAACAAAAGAAGAAGTTTTAAAATGCAGCGATGGTTACGATGGACCTAACTATTGGGAACTATTCGCACAATTTTATTATGCAGACTTGACAACACCTCCTTATTGTAGGTATTTTGCAAGACCAGACCACCCTTTTAAGACACCGGGTATGGTTTGTTTAAATGAAAAAGGTGTCTGGAAAGAACAATAATGACCAGATTACTGATTATTATTACCTGTATTGTTGTGCTAACTGTGCATTGGGAAGCATTTACAAACATGATAGACTTGTCTAAAATATTTGAAGCAAGTCATTTATTTTATGAAAAAGTGAAGGAGTAAAACACATGATTAAAATTATACTAATTGCTTTTCTTACTTTGTTTTTAGCAAACTGCTCACAAACATACAAAGTAAAACAAGAAGCAAACATAGATGACGGTAGATTATTAAATGAGGTACCACAATGGTACATAGATGCCGAAATCGAAAAAGGTCTAATCAAGGATAGGGATGCCGAAGATTATATCTATGCTGTAGGTCAAGGCACAAGTCCTGATTTACAACTAGCAGTTGAAAAAGCAATCATGATTGCAAAAGCAAATCTTGCTGATCAACTAGAGGGGGAAATGAACAAACGTTCTGAACTATATATTACTGAAATAGGACAAGAAGGTAACAAAAACGTTGCCTCTAAAGTCGAGAGTACCATTGTAAACGTAATCAAACAGACAAAAGTCCAAGGTTATGAAGAATGGAACAAAGCAGTTTATGAAACTGCTGACGGTCAATATAGAGTTTATATTGGTCTTAAATATGGTGTCGGTGACGCTAATAGATTAGCAGAATACATAGTGGCAAATGCCAATAGTGCTGTTAATATTGATCAACTTGCTGAAGAAGCAATTGCTGAGATTGACGCCGTGCCAGTAGAGGGAGTAACAATAGTAGAATAATATGAACATCACAGTTTACAGTAAACCATCATGTGTTTTTTGTGATAAGGCGAAGGCGTTATTAACACGCCTTGGCCATGAGTACGAAGAAAAGATGGTGACAAAAGATTTATCTTTACAAGAATTATTTGAAGCATTAGGTAAACAAGTTAGAACTATACCACAAATAGTTATTGATGGCAAACACATAGGCGGATACAATGAGTTGAAAGAATATTTTGCTGATCAAGGTAAAATTAATTTCAAAGGCGAGGTTCTTTGATACAATCTGAAACAGATAAAGCATTTGAACAAAGTAAAGAATCTTTAACTAAAAAAGAAGAAGTTAAAGAACGTATGGCGGCACTACGTGCCAAAAGAAAACCACCTAAACTAAAAGGTGTTCACCCATCGGTACTAGAATTACCTGATGATAATACCTTCTCACATAAGAATATCAAAAAGTGGATTGAAACACAACAAGGTATAGCAAAAGCAGCAGGTATGATTGAACGATCAAGAAATCGTGATGTGCCTCAAAAAGAAAGAGATAAAAAAATGAGAGAAAGATATGCCGCTGAAGGATATATTCGTGCTATGCAACGTTATTTAAGAACTGGTGATTGGGATAATATGTATTTTGGTGAATACGAGGACCATCTAACTAAATGGACAGTAATAGCACCTGCAGGAGATAAATAGTTATATGAACTTAACACTAACAGATACAGCATACACACATTTAGGTAACTTGTTAAAACAACATGATAAAAAATATGTTAGATTACAAGTAAAAGGTGGTGGTTGTGCAGGTTTTGAATATGAGTGGTCATTTGAAAATGAAGCAGAAAAAGATGATCATGTTATAGATGATAGATTGTTAGTGCATAAAATGAATGAACTATATTTATTAGGTGTAGAAATAGATTATGATAGTGAAATATTTGGCAGCACTTTTAAATTCAATAACCCACGTGCTAAATCACAATGTGGTTGTGGCACATCATTTAGTATATAATCATGGGTAAGTTATTACAGTTTCCTACAAATAGAATAATTAGAAATTCACCTAGAATGCCTGAGTTATCTGAGGAAGAACAAGTTGAACTTAAAAAAGAAAAGTTTATTGAGCAACTTACAGATCAGTTGTCAATGGATATTCTTGCAGTATTACAAGACAACGTTGTAAATCTAAAGAAGGATCAATTTTTGAGAGACCTAGCATTAGTAATTGAAGGAATAAAAAGTTTACTTAAAAGAGATTTTGATAAACCACACCCAATGCAAAACATAACTGATAGTTTTATTAACATACACACCACAAAAGATGGTAAGAAACTTACCGATATTAATTATAATAAAATACTAAAAGTTAAAAGAAAAGATCCACCGAAAGAAGAAGAATCAATAAATTTTGAACCTGACTTTAATTTGGAGTAGTATTGACAATCCATTTACTTTGTGATATAATATTGATATGATTATAGTTGATATAAACCAAATAATGATTTCTAACCTAATGGTTCAGATCAATGGTCGACAAGCAGTAGAGTTGAGTGAGGACCTTGTAAGACATATGGTTCTTAATTCACTTCGAGCACACAATAAAAAATTTAGAAAAGAATATGGTGACATGGTGATTGCCTGTGATAGTAAAAACGTATGGCGTAGAGAAATATTTCCTAATTACAAAGCAGGTAGAAAAGCAAATCGTGAAAAATCAAATCATGATTGGGATTATATTTTTAATTTGTTAGGTCAAATTAAAGATGAGATTAAGACATTTTTACCATACAAAGTTATACAAGTTGAAACAGCAGAAGCAGATGATATAATCGCAACACTAATTAAAAAAGTTGATCGTATGATCATACCTGAACATCAAAAAAAGATATTGATACTATCAGGTGATAAAGATTTTATACAGTTACATAATAGAAATGTAAAACAATACAATCCTGTGTTATCTAAATTTGTAGGTAAGGGTGAAGATCCAAGTATATATATTAAAGAACACATATTAAAAGGTGATCGTAGCGATGGTATACCAAATATATTATCAGATGATAATGTGTTCGTAGAAAATAGACGTCAGAAACCTTTGAGTAAAAAGAAAATAAAAGGTTGGATTGATGATATATTTTTCTACAATACCTTTACCGAAGAAGAAGAAAGAAACTACAATAGAAATCGTAAGTTAATTGATTTGAGTAGTATACCTCAACACATTGAGGATAAAATTAATAATGAGTTTTTGAATGTGAAAGTAGCGACTAGAGATAAGATTCTAGGTTACTTTATAAATAAAAAACTTAAAACTTTAATCGAAGTCATTGACGAATTTTAGACTTTGAAAGAACTGTTAAGGAGAAACTATGGTTATAATTAGAAGAAACCCAGACGGCAGTATTGCAAGTCAAGAGGGTATGCCAGAACAAACACAATCACACCCAGCATTAGCAACTAAAATGGGAATGCAAGCATTACAAGATGTTGGCAGAGCCGTGCCACCTATGATGAGTGAGATTGCTACAAAAATAAACAACGCAAAAGATAAACCAAAAAAACTAAAAGTGTTAAAAGAACATGATTCGGTAGCACTAAGGCAAGTTTTAAAAGGTGCTTTTGATCCGAATATAGAATGGTTATTACCAAAAGGTGATGTGCCATACAGAAAGAATGACGCACCAATAGGAACAGATCATACTTTGCTATCGCAAGAAGCAAAGAGATTGTATATGTTTACAAAAGGTGGTGACAATACTTTATCAAATACAAAAAGAGAAACTTTATTCGTACAAATACTAGAGGGTCTATCTGGTGAAGAAGCAGATTTTTTAGTGACCGTTGTGAACAAAAAAGTGAATAATAAATACAAAGGTTTCACAGCAAATCTAGTAAAAGAAGCGTTCAATTGGGATGATAATTTCATGAAAAAAGACGCAAAATAGTCATATTTTATTACTTTAAAAACCCTTATTTTTCAGTAACTTATATAAGTCATTGATTTATAAGGGTTTTTTTATTTAATAAATCGCAGAAAATAAGGGTTTTTGCTGCCCGATAGTGCTTGATTTTTTGCTAAAAATAGTGTAGCGTAGTATCATAATAACAAAAAAGAAAGATTATATTATGATTAAATCAAAAGTTAAAAACTTCACTACCTTAAATGATGTTCTATCATTTATTCAAACCGAACCTGATTGGGGTCCTAACTATAATAACATTATAGTTGCTGCTTTAAAAGCACGTAGAACTGCTGACGCTCTAAAAGTTAAAACTGATTTATCAGTTGGCGATTTAGTTAGAGTTGACGGTCGTAACACTTCATGGTTAGGTGTTGTTCATAAAGTTATGAAAACACGTGCTCGTGTTAAACATATGGATAACGGCATGATGTATGGCGTTCCTATGAACATGATTTCTGTTGCAAAAAAACAGTATATCACTTCTCCTAAACTTAACATTGGGAGGGTTGCTTAATGAAAAAAGTTATCTTATTTTATGTTGCTTTTGCCATACTTCTTTGGTATGGCTTCTATCAATGGAATGAACAATTAGCAATGGCGGCTGTCTAATGAGTAATAATCCTGCTGACAATATGTATTGTATGGTTTCTTTTGCTGATAAAGATGGCAAATCACATGGTAATCATCCACAAATTTTAGAAATACAAGGTGTTGTTTGGTTTGCAACCGAAGAACTTGCTCGTGAATATTATATGATGTTGAAACCTGAATTAAGAGATAATGACAATGTATTTCCAATGCAAGAAGAACAACTATCTTGGCATTTTGATGTTAATTCTAGTTATGTTAAACATATGAAAACGAGAACTAGATTAACAAAAAGTGAAAATAAACCAGGTGTTACTGTATATACAAACAATCATAATGGTGCACCTGTGCCTTATAATTATGGAGAATAAATATAGTTATGAAATTAAATAGATACGAGAAAAAAATAATTAAAGGAATAGTTGAAAGTCGTAAGGGCATTTACGAAACACCTAAACGAGATAGACTATCATATAAACCATGTAAAGAATATGACGCTGCTCTATCTTTGTTTATGAAAAAATTGATATATGCAGAAGCAACAAACGAGTTAGAATTTGAAGGACCTGCTACACCTGATCCTAGGTTTAGATGGTTCACTTGTAAATTGCATAAACCTTATGCAACAAAAAGAGAGTTGAGGAAATTACTATGAAATATTTTTCAATAATTTTAACAATTTTAGGTTTATACTTTTTTGTATATGCCTGTGCTGATCAACCATGTACGGATGATGGTTGCCCAGATTTTTACAAAGACGGTGATGACAATATTGTCATACCAGAACCAACAGAAGATATAAGAGGTGAAATAAAATTATATCATGAGTTAGTTGTGCCTGTTATACAAACAGAAACAAAAGATCAATTTGTGTATTCTCTAAATGAATGTATAGATTATCTTTATACAAATGAGGTACCAATAGAAAATAGAGTGCCTAAAGAATTAATTATTGCTCAGGCAGCAATAGAAACTGGTTGGGGTAAATCAAGATTTGCTAACGAAGGTAATAATTTATTTGGTATTCGAACTTGGGATATTGATGAACCACATTTACTACCGATACCTTGGACTAAATGGCCAGGTTGGGGTGTGAAAGTTTATGAAACTAGATGTGATAGTGTTCGTGATTATTTAAGAATACTAAACGAAGTTTTTGCTTTTACAGAATTTAGACAGGCAAGAGATAGTGGTATTGATGATGGTCTAATATTGGCAGATTATCTTTCACTATATGCTAGTAACAAAAACTATACTGAACTAGTAAAAGAAGTTATCAAATATAATATAAGAGGTGAGTATGATATATAATGAAAAGTTATTTTGGCGAAGAGTTAAAAATTTATATAAAGCATGGCAAGAAGCAGAACATCCAGATTTCAAAAGAATGTGGATGGATAAACTTCAAATACTTATGCAACAGGTTGACAAAACAAACTTTATCTGATATAATAAGAATATGAATATATTTTATCTTGACCACAATGTCAAATCTTGTGCCGAACAGCACGTTGACAAACACGTGGTAAAAATGATTGTAGAATATGCTCAGATATTATCTACGGCACATAGAATGCTAGATGGTGTTGAGTATATTGGTAAAAGTAAAACTGGTCGTAATGTAAAGCGATATTATTTAAACAATAATAATTTAGACAAAGTTGTTTATCAAGCAGTGCATTATCACCATCCGTCAGTAGTGTGGGCAAGAGAAACTAAACCACAATACGATTGGTTATATTCTTTATTTGTAGAACTAGGTAAAGAATATACACATAGATATGGTAAAATACATAGTACAAATGCTTTGTTAAATGATGTATTATGTAATTCGCCAGTCAAAATTAAACAAGAGGGTTGGCGTGAACCACCACCTGCTATGCAACACTATCCACAATGTATAGTGCAAGGTGATTCAATACAATCTTATAAAAATTATTACAACGAAGCAAAAGCATATTTTGCTAAGTGGTCTAAAAGAGAACAACCAGAATGGTTTGTGGGGAGTATGATATGAGAAATTTTATAGTTGATAGTTGGAATGGTGTTATGGATTATAGGTTTAATCCTTTGAAACACATTCCAGATTTACAAGTACGTCATATGATGTTACAAGTATTAGCATGGTTATGGTGTATTGCATTTAGTTTATATTTTGCTTCTTGGTCTGTGTTTGGTATAACAGTTGTATCACATTTTATATTGATATTAGCAATAGTTGTTACAGTTGCAACATTTAAAGTATCAGAAAATGTTTATAGATTTAAAACTGGTTATCATTCACCTGATAGACAAAGAGGTCATGTTTATTATAGGGACGTTCATGGTAATGCTTATAGAGTTGCATTACCTAAAAATGATCCAGGTGGCGAACATGATTAATCATGTAATGAGCATATTCGTTGCGATAATTTTATGTTTTGTTGTAATTTATTTTGCCCATGAACATGATATACCTAGAAAGTTTTTCTTACATGGGTATGAATGTAGTGGTCAAATAGGTGGTGGTTGTGAAAAAAATTAAAAAAATATTAAACAAGAACGAGTTTTGGATGGGCATATTTACACTTACTACCATATGGTGGTTATTTAATGTAACATGGTGGGGTTCTCTTTTTATGATTGTGCCACTATTCATAGCAGTAACAAGACCATGAAAGAATTTGATTACAATTTAGATTACAAGAATTTATTGTTTGAAAAAAACGACAAGCGATATCGTATTGGTCGTGGCGAACAAGGTGTGTTACTTGTAAGACCATATACAAATGATATCTGTAAACATTGGCGCTTTAAAACACCAACAGAAGCATATCTATCTGCTTCAAGAATATTGTTTTTATATAACACTTATAGAGATATGAAAGACTTTGTAGGTATGGATATGGCAAGAAAATTTTTAGAAATGGGATTTACTAGAGCAAGAAGATATGCAAATCACAAAGATGGTAAAAAATATGATGAGAGTGGTAATGTGAGACCACAAGAAAAAGATTGGGCAACAAGTGATAAAGCAAGGTCAGCAAAGATATTCAAGGCAGCAAGAGATCGTGTTACCACCGACAATAAATATATACAAATGAGAAAAGAATGGAGACAGCGAGAAAATGCCAACGTATAGATTTTATAATAGAAAAACAGGTCTAGTATATGAGGAATATATGATGATATCTGAAATGGAAAAACTTGTAAAGAAAAAACACATTGAATTATTACCACCTACACAAATGAATATAGTATCAAGTGTTGGTTCAGTTGATAGTAAAACAGATAGTGGTTTTAAAGAGGTATTATCTAAAGTATCTGAAGCACATCCTAATAGTCCTCTTGCAAGTAGATATGGTAAAAGATCAGTGAAAGATACACAAATAGAGAGAGTAAGAAAAAAACATAGAACTAGGATAACAAAAGGTGGAGGCAGATAAATAGTAGTATGGCAGATTTAGATTTTTTAGATGGTTTTGATTCAGGTGGTGATTGGGGTTTTACCTCAGTTTCTGAAAAACCATCAGACACAGCAAAGAAAACAGAAACAGTAGTGAAAGAAACTGCTGAAGGAACTGCTAAGGCAGTTTCTGGTGAACTAGTAAGCAGACTTGAAAGTAAATTAGATAAGATATATTCAGCAGTAAATTCAGCAAAATCTGAAATTAAAGAAAAGAATGAAACTGAATTAGAGATTGCTAAAAAACAAATGGATGATGAATACGATTTAAGAAAAGATAATTTAGGAAAAGAACAAAAAGAGAAGTTTGCTAAATTAGAAAAACTTATCATACCATTATTAGTAAAGTTAGCAAAGTCACCAGAAGCATATATACATTGGCCGAACAGAGCAGAAGTAATCGAATCACAACTTAAAAAAATAGTCGCAATAACTAGAGGGTAGCGCTTGACAATCCACATCTAAACTGTTATAATAGCAGTTATGAATAAGATGTATGAATTTTTAAAGCAAAACCATGACATGAAAAACTTTGATCATGTTAAACTTAATGTTGAATTACCAGATATTACTACCGAAAGTATTAAGGGTAAAAGATTTTATGTTACACCTGAAGGTAACAAATATCCATCAATCACAACTGTTTTATCAGATAGAAACAAAGAAGGTATTATCAAATGGCGAGAGTCAGTAGGTAATGATGTAGCAAATCAAGTGATGAGGCAAGCAGCGAGTCGTGGTACTGCTGTGCATACTTTGATAGAAAACTATTTAAATAATGAAGAACTATCAAAACAAGATGTGCTACCTGTCGCATTGTTTGTTACTATAAAATCTGAACTAGATAATATAAATAATATTAGAATACAAGAAGGTGGTTTGTACAGCGATAAGTTAGGTGTTGCAGGCCGTGTAGATTGTATTGCCGAGTATAAAGGCAAAATATCTGTAATAGATTTTAAAACTTCTACAAAAGAGAAGAAAGAAGAATGGGTAGAGAACTATTTTATACAAGGTTCTGCCTATTGTGAAATGTATGAAGAAAGATTCCTACAACCTATAGAACAAGTTGTAATCTTAATCGTAACCGAAGACGGTGCTGTTCAAACATTTATCAAAGATAAAAGAGATTATTTACCTTTACTAAAAACGGCGATTAAGGAATTCAATGAAAAAAACAATTAAACATATACTAGCATTAACAATAATATTCATAACACTATTAATTATAGGCATAGTTTATTCAATAACAAATACAGCAAAAGCAGATCAGCATCCTATGTTCCCACCAGGAACAATGAAACAAACAATGTCACCCATATTTTGTGGCAGTGCACCAGATGTCTATGGTCACGCAACAAATACATTTAAGCAAATACCTATAGCATGGGCAGATGTAAAATCAAAAGGTGATCCAAACACACCAGCAATAGCATGGGTATCTTTTTGGTATAGTGAAGAAACAGATTCAGGTTCAATGTTCTTAACAGTTGTAGAGAGCGGAGAAACTTGTTTAATGGGTTACGGTATGCAGTGGAAGTTTGACACAGACGCTCTACTTGATATCGTTAATAAATCTTTTGATGAAGGTAATGAGAGTACACAGTAGGGACCAGGGTGCGATACCCTGCGCCTCCACCAATCCTAAATAGACCTATAAGGGGGCGAAATAGGATCGACCATTGTGAGAAATCGTACTGGAGAAAGGTAGTCGGAAGACTTAAAATTTAATAAACGCAAACTATAATAACTTTGCATTAGCAGCCTAGGTTGCTAGGGGTTTGCCAGTACCTTGCAACAGAAACTGGCACCAAAGGAGAGTATATTATGTTCGAAGTAATTGAAATTTTATTACCCATAGGTATATTAGTTATGTGTGCCTATGCAATCGGTTATATGTCTGGTTCAGACGCCGCAAGAGAAATCTACAATCCCACAATTAGAAAAAACGATTTGAAGTAATGACCTTATTTCATGACGTTCATTTTTGTTTTGGCAATGGCAATTCAAGAAAAGGATTAGACGTTGACAAATTCAAGAAGAAGGGAACAGTAGTCGGGTGTAATGCGATCTATCGTGATTTTACACCCGATATACTTGTCGCCCTAGATTCAAGAATGAATCATGAAGTTTATAGATCAGGATATGCTTTCGAAAATATTTGTTATCTAGGTTACTGGACACCAATACCTAGTGCTGTTGCTGAAACTATGTTGATGACACAGAAAGGTAGAGTTGATGTAGAGTTTAAAGGTTGTAGTGAGGCAGTATATCATGGTGCCGATGGTGTTTTCACTTTCATACAAGGTATGGGTAAAAACCCAGGTATCACTTACGTTACTGGCACAAAAAAAGATCATGTTTACAATATAGAACCAGAGGTAGATGGTTTTGCTTATGCAACAGGTTCAAGATCAATACTTCTTTCATGTGAAATAGGTGCAAAAGAAATATATATTATCGGTCATGACCTATATTCTAAAGATAATAAGATAAATAATGTATATGCAGGCACCGATTGTTATGCTACAAAAGACGCTGATTTGGCAAGACCTGATAATCCTAACGAAATATACAACTGGATAAAACAACATAAAAATACATTTGATAAATTCAAAGATATAAAATTTTACAAAGTTAATCCTGAAGATAAAGTGATTAATGTTAGAGTAGAAGAATGGAAAGATTGTGATAACCTAGATTATATCACACTTCAAGAGCTTGACAATAAATTTAAATTATAGTATAATAAAGTAAATGATAATTACACCTAATAAATTTGCATTACTAATCGAAGATATGGTTAAGAACAAAAGAATGAGTTACATGGATGCTGTGATATCATATTGTTCAGAAAATGGCATTGATCCCAGTAATACAAAAGGTTTAATTAACAAAACACTAAAAGAAAAGATAGCATATGAGGCACAAGGGTTGAATATGTTAAAAGAAAAAACAGCAAAGTTACCAATATAGGAGACGTTATGATAGAAATAGTTTTAGCAGCATATGCCATTACAATTGTAGGTGGTGTATTATTACAGGCAGCAGGAGTACAATGATGTCAAGAGAGTATGTCGTTGATTACCACACATTTAAATTTAGATATGGTGATGATAATGAGAAAGGCGGTTGTACTTTTGTAGGCGGATCTTGGGAAGATGTAGTAAGTGGCGATTTATTTAGAGATAAAAAAATAGTTATGTTCAGTTTGCCTGGTGCATTTACACCAACTTGCTCAAGTGAACAACTGCCAGCATATGATGAGGCATATGATAAATTTAAAGCATTAGGTGTAGATGATGTTTATTGCATATCAGTAAATGACGCTTTTGTTATGAACGCATGGGCAAGAGATTTAAAAATTAAAAACTTAAAAATGATACCTGATGGTGATGGTGTATTTACAGGCACAATGGGTATGTTAGTCAATAAACCTAAACAAGGTTTTGGTATGAGAAGTTGGCGATATTCAGCATTTATAGATAATCGTAAAATAAAAAAGATTAATGAAGAACCAGGTATGAATAATTTTTCAAGTGATGATGATCCTTACGAAGTTTCAGATCCTGAAACAATGTTAAGATATCTTGAGGAAGAATATTATAGTTAAGTGAATGGTTTTGAAGTATATAAAATCTATCTGGCAGTCAAACTCCACTTCACAAGTAAAGGAAGGTCTTATGACTTTCATAAGCACCTCGGTAGAACAACTGCAAGATTGGAAACCTTTACTAAAAGAAGGGATAGGTATTTCTTTCATAAGTTGTCTAAATCTTATAACAATAACACTATTGTTGATTACTTCGTTAGCAATTTTGTTACTAATACTAATTTATGGGTTGGCGACATCATTGGCAAAACTGGTGATGATAATTACAAACAATGGTCAAAAAAGATAGAGGCATTACATTATTATTATGAACAAGACATTGATTATATTTTAGAACAAGATTACAAGTTTGATGATTTATTTAAATCAGTAAATGGTCAACACCCACCTATTCTTAAAATGTTTTTGTCTAAAAGGATTAACTTTGAAACTGTTTTGATACTTGATGAAATATTATCATTTACAAAACAACTAAATAAAAATATAAACGAAAAGGTATTGTGGCCAAAACTATATGATAGAATGATTAGATACAGAGCATTTCTAAACTATAACTTGACAAAATACAAAATGACTTTGAAAAGGAAATTAAAATTATGAACAAAGAAGAAAACTTTATATTAGCTTTTCAAATTAATAATGATGAGTTATTAGATGGTCTTATTAACTATCATAAAAACAATAACGAGTACAAATATAAAAGTGAAGAAGTTACACACAGCGCAGAATCTAAAGCGTCAACCGATGTTAATATACACATAGGTTCTAATAATGAACTTATTAAAACTTACACAAACTATCTTACAAGTGGATTAAAAGCATATAGTCAAAAGTATGAACACTTTAATCCTGAGTTGTGTATTCAAGAAGGTTTTAATATACAACATTATGGTCCTGGACAAGGATACAAACAATGGCATAATGAAAGAGGTGAATATCAAACACATCAAAGAGCACTAGTCTTTATGACATATTTAAATGATGTGCCTGATGGTGGAGGAACAGAATTTGTATATTATCCAGAGTTGAAAATAAAAGCAAAAAAAGGTTTAAGTTTATTATGGCCTACTGATTTTACACATACTCATAGAGGTATAGTTTCGCAACATGAAAAATATATTATTACAGGTTGGTTTCATCATCTTGGTGTTGTAGAAACTAAAGCCACTATAATGGATAAAATGAGAAGGAGTAAATAATGAGCAAAGAAATTGAAGTTGTGGATATTGAAACAAAAAAAGTAGAAGAAACAAAACAAAACACGCAAGACAGTAAACAAGTAAAAATACAAGTATTAACACTTGGTGAAATAGTTGTCAAGTTTGAAATGCCACAAAATTTTATTGATGAAATTAATAATGTATTTGATGAAAAAGAACAAACAACAGTAGACTGGAGTACCCAACTAGCAGGTAAAATCAAAAAAGAAAAACTAGTCAACCATTTGTTGAGAGATGAAATCAAGGGCACATTCTTAATGTGTTTTCGAGAATACATGAGTAGATCAGGTTCAGTGTTAGTAAAAACACATCAACTTGCCTTAGATAATGCCTGGATAAATGATATGTATGCTACTGAATATAATCCTGCTCACTTTCATGCAAGTAAAAATAGTTTAGTAGGTCTATCATCTGTATTGTTTTTAAAAACACCAGATTCATATGGGCCAGAAATAACAAATCATCATGAACCTGCAAATGGTCATTTAGAATTTATAGGCGGTGCTCAACACTCTCTATCAATGTCGCAAATTAGATTAAGTCCTAAAGTTGGCGACTTCTTTGTATTTCCATATACGTTAGTTCATGGTGTTTATCCATTTTATGGCACAGATCAAGTAAGAAGAACACTATCATATAATTGTGATATACTACCTAAAGTAATGGTAAAGGAGGTAAAATGAACGTAGATAATTTAAGAGAACAACTAAAAATAGACGAAGGTGTGAAGTATGAAATATATAACGATCACCTAGGTTATGCTACTTTTGGCATAGGTCATCTAATCGTAGAAGGTGACGAAGAACATGGCAAACCTTTAGGCACGCCAGTAAGTGAAGAAAGAGTAAATGCAATCTTTGAAGAGGATGTAAAAAAATATATTAGTGAGTCAAAGAAAGTATTTCCCAATCTTGATGACTTACCAGAAATTGCTCAAGAGGTCATAGTAAATATGTGCTTCAATATGGGTGCACCAAGACTATCAGGTTTCAAAAAATTTATTGCAGGTGTAAACACAGGTAATTGGAATACTGCTGCAATAGAAATGATGGATTCAAGATGGGCAAGACAAGTTGGTGATAGAGCAGTAAGATTAAAAAATAGAATACTAACGTTAGCATAATGGACGAAGCAGCAAGATATACAGCAGAACATTCGGTTATGGAAGCAGGTATTGAGATACGAGAACTGAAACATAAACTAGAACTTGCCGAAAGTAAAATACAAAAACTACAATTAGAGATTGCCGAATTGAAATCGGCACATTTAGATCCAGACTTATTGGCACTTGATATCGGTAAATCGGTAAAAGAAGAACCAGAGTTGAGATCGGTAATGTCAGAAAAATATAATAAATTTGGTGAGGGCGCTTGACTTTGTCCTACAAATCTGTTATAATAAGATATATGCAAAAGAAAATTAATTACTTTCTTTTAATAGTGCAAGGAAGAGTCTTTCACCAGAGGGGCGAACTTGGTTGCTTAGGGGTTGTACCCAGGCATAACTTGGAAAACAAGGGGTGTCAAACTATCGACAGGTAGAAGTAGGCGGTTGCAGTTTAAAGGATTAGGTATCCGGTCTGTAACTTGTGGGTAAATCCTAGTCCCACCTATTTTAGCATATAAATATAAACATATATTATATACAAAGTGGATAAGATAAACATACAAATACAATTATACAGGAGATAATATGAATACAAGTATTGCAGCGTTAAAACGCTCAAAGTCTAATTTAGACACACTCATAGGCGAACTAAATAAAGTTGCCGAACCTCAAACACAAAAACAATCATATCAAGATGATAGATTCTGGAAACCAGAACTTGATAAATCAGGTAATGGTTATGCAGTTTTTAGATTCTTACCAGCAGTAAAGAACGAAGATTTACCTTGGGCAAGACTATGGTCTCATGCCTTTCAAGGACCAGGCGGGTGGTACATTGAAAACAGTTTAACAACACTTAATAAAAAAGATCCAGTAAGTGAATCAAATAGTTTACTCTGGAACTCTGGTGTTGACGCTGACAAAGAAATTGCAAGAAAGAGAAAAAGAAAACTATCTTATATTGCAAATGTATTAATTATTAATGACGCAAAACATCCTGAAAATGAAGGTCAAGTAAAACTTTTCAAGTTTGGTAAAAAGATATTTGATAAGATTACTGAAGCGATGAAACCTGAATTTGAAGATGAGAAACCTATCAACCCTTTTGACTTTTGGGAAGGTGCAAACTTCAAACTAAAGATTAGAAAAGTTGATGGTTACTGGAACTATGACAAATCTGAATTTGATAGTGCTAGTGCTATTGCAGATAATGATGAAGCAATAGAAGAAATCTGGAACAAACAGTATGCGTTGAAACCTTTTCTTGCACCTGAAAACTTTAAATCATATGATGAGCTGAAAAGCAAACTTGATAAAGTTTTAAGTGGTGTTAGAAACACTGGTACCGCTGAAGATGTTGCAATCCCACCAGCAGCACAAGTAAGTAAACCAGATGTAGTAGCAGAAGCAGTAAGTGCTCCTACTCCTGCAGTTGAACAAGATGAAGATAGCGATGAAACGTTGTCTTACTTTTCTAAACTAGCAGAAGAGGACGAGTAATCTCTCCACCTGTTTTCTCTATATTGGGGTTGGGACTTCCGTTTCAACCCCTTTTTATATAAATATTACTATTATATTATGATCAACGTTTGAGAAATCAAATTAAACGAGGAGTTTATATGGAAATTATTAGTAAAATAAAGTCATGGGCAGCAGCACTAGCAGACGTAGGTGTTTCACTTATTGCTCTAGGCATTGTTCTTGAAGTTTTATTCAGTGGACAAAATGTGCCTTTCTGGCCTAACATAAGTGTAATAGACAACGTACAATCAATAATTGCTGGGTTTAGTGCTCAGGGTCTAGTTGGTTTAGTTGCTGTTTGGGTTTTATACTCAATTTATACTAAAAAGTAGTATTAATAATATTATCAAATATTCTAGGGGCGTTTGACGCCCCTTTTTTTTGGCATAAATAGTAGCATGGATTTATTTTTTAGATTACTCATTGACTTTGGTTTGCCTGTAGCAGCGTCTGCTGTTATGGGAATATTCATTTACATCATTCTCAAATACATATTAGGATCGGTAATCGGTCAAGTACAAGGTATGCACGGTATAATTATGGGACTAGATAATAGAATTAAGACAATGAATAATGATATGATAAAACTAGATTTGCTGATATCTCATGCCTTAAAACTTCGACCAGATGAAGATAGAATTTCTAGGGCAGATGGTAAGGTTGACGCTAGAAAGGACTAATGGAACAGACTATCGAAAATTTTGAAGGCACTAAAAACGTTACTATCAACGAAGGTGGTAGCATGGGTGATGTGCAGGCAGGTATAGAGTTCATATATCACATGAGAGAACATATTGTAGATGTAGGAGTTGCAACAATTTACTTGTTCGCTTGTTATGCTCTTTACTTGTGGTTGAAAAAAAAGATTAAGTAATGGACATAGTAGAGATACTAGACAAGTATGGCTTTGCCACACTGGCAGCAATCGCCATGGGTTATTTCATATATTTTATTTACACTTTTATTACAAATGAAATTAAGGTAAAATTAAGTGAAGCAAATGGCGTGCTCATAGGTCTCATTGATAGAATTAGAATGTTAGACAATGACCTAATTAGATTACGGTCAAAATTAAATACAGTATTGGAGATACAAGAAAATGAACGAAGGAATGACAAGTCAAAAAAATCAAAGAGAATATCTAAAACACCTGAAAAATAGTGGTCTCATTATAGGCACTTTTTTACTATTAACCTTTACGACTATTACAATTTTAGATTACATCCTATTATAAATATTAGTATGAAAGCACTAAAAATTTTGGTGCTAGGTCTATCTTGTTATGTGCTTTCGACACCTAGTATCGCAAGTGAATTAGTACACAGTTTTGCCAACCCTTCTTTCTCTGGGTCTGGTTATTCCACTCATGTTTTATCACTTGAACAATTAAGATATAGTAGAGAAAAAAATATTAAAGATGACGCAAAGTCAGCAGCAGCGGCAGCTGAGCGTGAAGCAAATAATACTACAATCAATAAGTTTATTAAAAACGTTGAAAGTAGAATTTATGCTAACTTATCAAAACAATTAGTTGATAATATGTTTGGCACAGAATGTGAAGGCACTTGCCCAACATCTGGCACTGCTGAAGTAGAAGGTTCTACAATCTATTGGGTCAAAGATACAACAACAGAAATAATCACATTAACAATAACATCACCTGACGGTTCAACAACAACTATGTCTGTGCCTGTAGGTGACTTCAAGTTTTAATAATATGGAATTAGGTATACCACAAATAGCAATAGCAATGGTCTTGATGTGTTTATTAGGCGGTTGTGCAAGTACAAAATCTGAAAGTGTATTCTATGGCGAAACACCATATACACTAGAAACAGACACAATCAAAAGATTGCAAAAGATACCAGATTTAGGGCAGGCACAAATTACGATTGCTGTATATAACTTTCCTGATAGAACAGGACAAAGAAAACCAAATACAAAGTTTAGTCAAATATCAACTGCCGTAACACAAGGACCTGAGGTATGGGTTATCAATGCTTTGAAAGCAGTAGGTGGTCCTAATCCTTGGTTTATAGTTTTAGAAAGAGAGGGTCTTGACGCAATTATAAAAGAAAGACAACTCATAAGATCGACTAGAGAATTATATGATGGAGAAAGCGATGTAAAGAATCAATTAAAACCTCTAAAGTTTGCAGGACTTATAGTAGAGGGTGGTATTGTAGGATATGACTCTAACATTACATCTGGTGGTGCAGGTGCAAGATATTTTGGTATAGGCATGAGTGAACAATATCGTACAGACCAAGTAACAGTTTCGATAAGAATTGTTGCAGTACAAACAGGTGAGATAATACTTACCACATCAGCAACAAAGACTATCGCAAGTTATTCAAGTGGCGGTGATGTATTCAGATTTTTAGATATGAGTACAAAAGCACTTGAAATAGAAACTGGTGTCGCAACAAACGAGCCAGTCAACTATGCCATAAGAACCACAATCGAACACGCCGTACATAATTTAATTTATGAAGGTATCGAAAAAGGTATATGGCAATTTAAAATAGAGGAGTAACTAAATGTACGCTAAGATTATTGCATTTCTAATGTTGTTTGCCTTACCGGTAATGGCAAATGATATCTATGTAACACAATCGGGTGCTACGTTAGACCTCGACATTACCCAAGACGGACAAAACAATACTGTTGGTAATAGTACAACATCATCAAGTGTGATTGGTGCTACTACCACTATCGACATTGATCAAGTTGGTAACAGTAACGTTTTAAAGTTTGATGTAAACGGTGCAACGTTCACAGGAACATTCAGCACAACTGGTAACTCAAACGATATAGACTTCAATTGTGATAGTGCAGGAAACAATTCATCTTGTGCTACTGCTACTGCTTCAATTATATGGGCAGGTAACTCAAATGATTTAGATATCGACATAGGTGAAACAGCTGACGCTGCAAATGCAACTGTAAGTATAACAGGTTCATCAGGAAGTGATAGCAACGTAGTTGCTGCTACTATTGATGGCACATCTGCTATTCTAACGTTAACCGTAAATGGTGACACAAATAATTACTTAATTGATATAGATGGTGATGGTGATGTTAACGGACACACCTTAATCCACACACATACAGGTTCAATCGCTGATGTAGATATAACACAATCTGGTGTTTATGACAATATGATTACACTGACTACAAGCGGAGATAACCATGACATTGATATTTCACAAACTGATTAAGTGGATATTACTAGTAATATTATTCTATGCTGGTCCTTTATGGGCCAGCATAGGTAACGTAGATAAACTAGAAGGCAAAGGTGTAATCGACCGTAATAAAACAGATATCACATTAGAACAAGAACTTCCAATAGAACAATACGATACAGTAAAAACAGGCAACGGTAAAGTTGGTATATTGTTTATTGACGATACCAGAGTTGATGTTACACAACACAGCAAACTTATCATAGATGAATTTGTATATGACCCTAATACAAAAAAAGGTAAACTAAATCTATCAGCAAAACTAGGCACAATAAAATATGCGTCAGGACAAATTGCTAAAACATCAAGACAAGACATTGTAATAACAACACCTACAGCAACGATAGGTGTTCGTGGTACAGATTTTTCTATGACAATAGACGAACTAGGTAGTTCTACTATTATATTATTACCAAGTTGTGATGTAAATGGCAACTGTTTAGTAGGTGAGATAAGTGTTGAAAGTGCCGCAGGTCAGGTAATACTGAATCAGGCATTTCAAGCAACACAGGTTTTTGTGCCAGAAAATCCACCAACACCACCTGTAACACTAGATTTAGAAATAGATATGATTAACAATATGTTAATTATCGCAAAACCAAAAAATTTAGAAGATGAAGATTATGTAAAGAAAATTAAAGCAGTTGCAGACGCATTAGATATTGATTTTTTAGAAATTGATGATTTAGACCAAGACTATCTTGAAGAAGAGGAAGATTTATATGTAACTGGTTTAGACATAGATTTTCTACAACAAAACTTTTTGGCAGACATACTCAAACAAATTAACGAGGAACTTGCTTTACAAATGAGAAACGAGTTTGATAAACAAGAAGAAAGAAAATCAATCGAAGGTATTACACTAGGTAAAGATCCTGAAACAGGTGTGATTATATTAGATGAGAGTCCACAATGGGTGTGGATTAGAGAGGATGCGTCAGGTGCTTATATTGAATTAAGATTAGATCAAGAGTATGGATATATACTAAATATTATACAAGGAGAGTTTGAAATGTACGATTTCGAACTACTAGGACAAGACAACGAAATTAATATATTACAGGTACAATAATGTATAGATGGTTAATAATAATAGTTTTAATAATTTTACTTTGGGCACAGACAACAAACCCAAGTTTTGCTAATGATTTAAATTTTACTATTGATAATCAAACAGACGGTGGTACTTTTAATTCACTACAAGATGGAGAAGATAATGATATTGATTTTGATATAGTAAGTATGGATGGATTTATAATAGACATTGATCAAGTGGGTAACAACAATACACTTGACGTGGACGTTGATGGAAGAACAAGTAACGGTTCATCAATGTATTTCACACAATCAGGAAACAATAAAAGTTATAGTGGAAGTTTTTGGTGTGGTCATTCATTTTGCACAATGACCGTTACCCAAGACTAGATGAAATATTTAACACACTGGACTACAGCATTTGTTACTGTATTATTATTAACATATATTGGTTTACAAGACCCTTGGGGTAAACAAATCCTAAGACTTAAATCATTTGACTATCTACTAGCAAATGAACCAGCAACACCTTCACAAGATATAACAATCATAACAATAGATGAGGAAGCAATAGAGAAGTATGGTCAATGGCCATGGCCTAGAAATATATTAGCAGATTTAATTGTAAATTTAAGACAAGCACAAACTGGTGTTATAGTTTTACCTATATTGTTTAGTGAAGAAGATCGTTTTGGTCATGATCAAGAGTTTTGTATCACATTAGGTTATGGCACAGTTATTGCACAAACAGGAACAACACAAAAGAGAACGTCTAATCCTGTGCCACGTGGTGTTGCAAAGATAGGTAATCCACTAGACTTTCTATATGAATGGCCTGGCATGACTGGACCATTACCTGAACTAGCAAATTGCTCACAAGGTGTAGGTGTTATCAATACAGCGCCTGAAGTTGATGGCGTTGTAAGACGAGTGCCATTGTTGATGAAGATAGGTGATGAAGTTTATCCTAACATGGCAATCGAAACTATACGAGTTGCAGTAGGTGATCCTAGTTATCAAGTAAAGGCAGATGATTTTGGTGTAACTGCCATGAGAGTTCCTGCATATGCAACAATCAATACAGACACAAACGCAAGAATATGGTTACGTTGGAACAAAGAGTTTAAAACAATATCAGCAGCAAGTCAAGACTTTTCTGACGCCGCAGGCACAACAGTAATCGTTGCTTTAACAGCAGAGGGATTATCAAGTGTAATTGCAACACCTACTGGTGAACAATATGATTATGTAATAAGTGCTAACTCACTACAAACAATACTAGATGGTGAAACAATTACTAGATTTGATTCATTGATAGAATTATTGCTTGCATTTGCTGTAGGATGTGTTATAGTATTGATTTGTAGATATTCAGCATACTGGTTTATTGCAGTTGCATTGACACTAGGTGCAGTAGGTGGTCTTAATTATGTAACGATGGCATTTGCTGATTTAGTATTGTTTGATATTACATGGATACTATTGACAGCATTTGTAGTGGCATTTCATTCTACATTTTTACGTTTCATATTAGAGTTCAGACTCAAACAACAAATCAGAAAACAGTTTGAAAAGTATCTTGATCCACGACAAGTTGCAATACTAGTCAAGAATCCTGAGAAATTAAAACTAGGTGGTGAAAGAAAAGAGATGAGTTTCTTGTTCATGGATATTGTAGGGTTTACACCGATATCTGAATACTATAAAAACAAAGATGATCCTGAAGGTCTAGTAAATGTAATCAATGACTATCTCAACCGTATGTCAAAAATAGTATTGAAGAACGGTGGCACAATCGACAAGTATATGGGTGATTGTATCATGGCGTTCTGGAATGCACCACTTGATTGTGAGAACCATGCAGAAATGGCAGTCAAAACTGCTATCGAGTGTGCTGAAGAAACAGATAAAATCAAAGCAGAGTTCAAAGAAAAAGGTTTACCTGACATCAACATAGGATCAGGTGTTAACACAGGCACTTGTATTGTAGGTAACATGGGTAGTGAAATGAGATTAGACTATTCTGTAATCGGTGACGCAGTAAATCTAGCAGCAAGATTAGAAGCACAAACTAGAAACTACAAAGATGAGAATGGCAAAGTTACGCCACTATTATACCCATCATTTACGCAAGAAAAACTAGAGAATATTCAATCAGTTGAAGTAGATAAAATCAAAGTAAAAGGTAAAGAAGAACTAATAACGATCTACAAACCAATATAAATAGTAGCATGGCAAAGACAGTATTTGATAAGATACTTGACACAGTAACTGGTCCTAAATCTTACAACTGGTATAAAAACGAAGTTTCAAAGATTACGACACCAGGTGCTCGAGCACTTATCAATCAAGGTAAAGCAACTATCAGACCGAAGTTTGGTGTAATGAATTTATTTGGTTATGACCCTAAAAATAAACAAACATTACCTTTGTATGATAGATTTCCTCTTATACTGCCACTTGATGCTGCAAAGGGTGGGTTCTATGGTTTGAACTTTCATTACTTACAACCAGGTGCCAGAGTTGCTTTTTTAAGGCAACTACAAAGATATGCTAGTGATAATAATTATGATACTAGAACTAGATTTAATTTATCAGGTGGTATACCTAACAATAGATATTTTAAAAGAACAGTTAAACACTATCTGTTTGATCAAGTGAGAACATCTTTCTTGAACATACCAGCAAACGAAATGGCGATTGCTATATTTTTACCAGTCGCAAGATTTCAGAAAGGACAACCTTACTAATGGCAATTTTTAGAGGCGGTAAAAGAATAGGACCATTTGATATACGATTAGGTTTTCCTAGAGATAGATCAATGGAGAATATTGACAATGATCCTAGATTAAGACAAAGAGCAAACGCAGAAAATACTATCGGTAGATTTCGTGCTGCTATGGCAAAATCAAATGGTTATGCTAGACCAGCAAGATTTGCTGTAAGAATATTTCCGCCTGTTGCATTGAGAAAAATAATTCAAGAGATAGAAGAAACACCAGTTGCTGCTGGTACTTCAGAAGAAGCAGATAAAAGAAATGATAAGGTAAATAGAGCACCTACTAGTAAAACTATGAGTGATCTATCACAAACCCTTGGTAGACAAATCAATATACATTGTGATAGTGTTTCTATGCCAGGTAAAGATTTACAAACACAAACAGTGCAGTATGGATCAGCACCTGAACAAGATTTAGTTACTGGTCATGGTTATGGTGGGCAGATAAATGCTTCCTTCTATGCAGATAGTTTTTTAAGAGAAAGACACTTTTTCGAAATGTGGCAAAAGATGGCAGTAAATCATACCACACACAAAGCAAAATATTATGATGACTATGTAGGTAAAATGCAGATATATCAACTAGCGTCAGATAACTTACAAGATCAACCATCATATGGCATTGAAGCAACCGAAGTTTATCCACTAACAATATCTGCTGTAGAATACAACTATGGTTCTGCTAATGCAATAGTTAAAATAAATATAGGTTTTAATTATAGAAGATGGTGGAACATGATGGATTCTAGTATCACTGGCATGGATTTTGCAAACAGCACGCAAACTATACCAGATCAAGTAGAACAAAATAGAGGATTGTTTGGCAATCTGCCACCTGAACTACAAAGAGCAGGAAGAGATATATTCAACCAAGCAAGAACACAACTACCAATAGGCAGATTAACAAAGGGAAAGATATTCCCACCATTTACATAATTTTATATTATAAGGAGATTAAATTATGGCACTACCAAAACTGAATACTCCAACATATGAGTTGGAAATACCAAGTACAGATGAGAAAATAAAGTTTCGTCCTTTCTTGGTTAAAGAAGAAAAAGTATTGATGATGGCATTAGAAACAAAAGATAATGCACAAATTGTCAATGCAGTAAAGGATATTGTATCAGAATGTACTTATAACAAACTAAACATAAATACCATGCCTATGTTTGATGTTGAGTATATATTTTTACAGATAAGATCAAAGTCTGTAGGTGAAGTTTCAAAAGTAAAGATATTATGTCCTGATGATAAAAAAACTTATACAAATGTTGAGATTGATTTGAATGAAGTTAAGGTTCAAGTTGAAGATGAACATACAAATAAAATTGAACTAACAGATAGCATGGGTATGATTATGACATATCCAAACATTGATTCTTTTACTGAAAATGGTATTCAAGATATCAATGCTAGTAATATGTTAGATGTTATCGGCACTTGTATCTTACAAATATATGAAGATAAAGGTGAGAAAGTTTATGAAGCAAAAGATCAGACTAAAAAAGAATTAGTTGAGTTTATTGAACAACTTAATACTAAACAGTTTCAAGATGTTCAAAAGTTTTTTGATACTATGCCTAGATTGAAACATACAATCAAAGTAAAGAATCCTAAAACTAAAAAAACAAGTGATGTAACATTGTCAGGACTAAACGATTTTTTCGCATAGCCCTTTCGCATAGTTCTTTAGAGAATTATATGACTACTAACTTTTCTCTAATGCAACATCATAAATATAGTTTAACTGAACTAGAAAATATGTTACCATGGGAAAGGGAGATATACGTTGATATGTTAATTACTTGGATTAGAGAAGAAAAGGAACGAATGAAAGCAGAACAAGCAGAGATGGCACAGAAACAAGGTAATAGAAGATGACAGAGCAAACTAAAAAAGTAAATTTAGAGTTAGAGATAGACACTAATATGGTTGACTCTAGCAAAAATAGATATCAAGGTTTAATAGACCTTGCAAAGGCAGTAGATCAGTGGCGAATATTTCCTAGATTATTTTTATCAGTTTACATATATCTATTATACAAAGTAACAATATGGTTCATGGCATTACAAGATCCTACTATGGCACAATCTGGATTAGTATCAATCGTAGTTGGTGCTGGAGCAGCATGGTTTGGTTTGTATGCAGGAACAAGTAAGGGTAAAAAGTAAATGGCATTAGGTGCACCAGGTTTACCAGCAATTGCAGGACCAGTAGGTTTAGTTAGTGGTGGCACTGATATTGTATCAGTTGCAGGACCTTCTATGCGAGGTGATGAAACAACACCTATGTCACCTATGGAATCAGTTATAGAAATATTTACTGAAATAAGAGATGGTATCAATTCGTTAGTACAACTTGCTTTAGATGAAGCATCAGGAAAAGAATTAGCAGGTAGAAATGCTTCGATAGCAGCAGGTGATACAGACGCACCGCCACCAGCAGGTCATGAACAACAAGGCAATATGCTTGATAGTTTGAAAGACGCATTGAGTGGTCTTGGTGATACAGGTATGTCATTACTAGGTATCGCAGCAATAATATCAGGATTTTTACTTTTCAATGCTTTAGCAGATACTCTAGCAAAAGGTCTAGCACCTATACTAGAGTTTCTTGGTGAGGTATTAATACCTAATATCAAAGAACTAAATGAAATCATAATGTCTCACCCAGGTGGTTACTTTACTTTATTAGGTGCAACAGGACTAATTGTAACTTTAGATGAAGTGTTCGGTATTAGAGGTTCTCTTAATAGATTATTTACATCAATCTCAAACTTTGCAAGAACTGCTTTCATAGATGACATAGATTTTAGAACAAAGATAGGTAAATCTTTTGCAGGTAAAATAAATCGTGCAATATATGGTACAAAGAGTGGTCGTGGTGGATTGATACCAAATTTAAATAGATTCTTTACTGGTCTTGCAACTAGTATTAGAACAACATTTTTTCCTGAAGAACCTTTAAAGTTATTGAAATCAACAGCATCAGGTTGGACAAGAATGGTGACAAGACCAATCACAGCATTAGGTGGTCCTAAAGGTGGTGGTGGTATAATTGCTAGAGTAGGTCGTGTGTTCAGTGGTATAGGTAATGCGATTAGAGGAATATTTACTGCTGTTACAGCAGCAAAGGCACTTGATGTAATCAAAGGAATTACTAGTAGTTTTGGTAGAACTATGACAAGAATAGGTAGTACCGTTACTAGAACATTAGGATTTATTGGTAAGATATCGGGTCTATCTCAATTCTTAAAATTAGGATTAGGGTTTGCAAAGGCAATACCTATTATAGGTCAAATCATTATGGTAGTGCAAGGTCTATTTGGTTTTATTACAGGTGCAATTGAAGGATATAAAACAGGTGGTATATTAGGTGCGATTACAGGTGCGTTGACAGGATTGTATGACGCATTGATAGGTAATTTTTTAAATATGATATTTGATATAGTAGGATTTATATTTAAAAAATTAGGATTAGAGGGTCTAGGTAACTTCTTCTCAAATTTAGACTTTAGTTTTGAAAGTATCAAGTCAGCAGTCATTGGTGTTATCGACATGGTAAGATATGCGTTTCATCAGATAGTTACTGGATTAAAAATGATGGCAAATGGTATCATAACAGCAGTGAATTACATACCAGGAATTGAATTTGATAAGTTTGAATATACAGAATTTAAACCTATGAAAGTTGACGCACCAGCAGAACCACCACCTGAACCTGATATAATGCCTGACACGTCAGCAAATGATGTTAATTTAGCAAAGATTGAAGAAATGAGAACAGGTTTCAATAAAAATGATGTAATGGATAATTTTGTCATGCCTGACGCAACAACATTTGCACAACCAGGTGGGACAACGTTTGCACCAATTACACAAACAGGCGGTGATATATTTACTACAAATGCACAGGTTGTTCAACCATTACAATCGACTCATTCAGACGAAACAGCAAGACTATTATCACAATCAGTTTATAACTAAAGCAATTCTTTTTCAGTCCATATATCAAACTGTATACCTCTATCACTACACCATTCTCTAGCAGAAGCAAACTTATCTCTATTCATAAGATATGTTTTCATCTCATACAACACAGTTGCTTTCTTTTTACCTTGCACAGACAAAGGTGGTTTTAAATCTTTAGATGGTTTGACTTCGATAAGGTGAGTTTTTTGTTGACCGTCTTTGTTCTTAATCTTGATAAGAAAGTCAGGATAATAGTTTCGTATTTTTTTACCTAAACTATCATAGTATGGTATCGCTAGTTCTTCACTAGACCATTTGATGACACTAGGATTGTTATCAAAGTATTTCATACACTTACGTTCCCACATAGAACGATAGACAATATTTGATGGATCACCTATGTATTTCTGTGGGTTATGAGGTCTATATTTACCTTTGTATTTCTGTGTTCTTTCAGACATATTCATATAAATAGTTGTAACAATATTTATAGAGGTACAAATGGGCAATCTAGTAAACGCATTAAACGAGTTAAAGACAAACATATTTGGTGGTGGACAAACTAGTACAGCAACACCTATATTAAGACAATCAGCAATAGAGATGAAAGACACTAGTCCTACGAGTAGGGCAAACGTAGACCCATTTTCTTTTTCATCTATATCATATCCTAGAGATGTTACAAATGACCTACAAAATGGTCACTATATGTTATTCTATATTAATGTTCAAAATAAAACAAAATATAGATACACAGACCCATTCAAAAATGATGTTGGTGGTGACACCTACGTAACCACAGTAAATAAAGAAACTGGTGACTACACTGTAACAAAACAAAAAGGTGTTGGTGCAGATTTACAAGACAAACTAGCATTAAGAAAGTTACGAGAAGGTTACAGTAATAATGATGACGTAGCAAAACTACATAAAAATAAACAAAAAAGAGCAAGTGGTTTAGGATCAGTGTTATCAACCACTACGAGGATATCTGATTCAGTTGCGTTATATTTGCCACCTAACGTACAAGATAGTACAAGTGCAGGATATACAGACGCACAAACAGGTATGGTAGGGTTTGCTCTTCAAAAAGCAATCATTGGTGGCGTAGATTTTTTAGGTAAAGATTATGAAGGCGCAGCAAACACTGTTATGGATACTCTTGGTGGCATAGGCGGAGAGGCAGTAAAGAAAGCGATTACTAACTTTGCAGAAGCAATAACAGAAACAGAAGGTGCGGCAGGACTATTTAATAAAACATTTGGTCAAGCAGACAACCCTTTCATGGAAGTAATATTTGATAAGATGGCAACAAGAAGTTTTACATATAACTTTACATTTGCACCGAAGAATCAAAACGAAAGAGATGACGTTCAAAAGATTATTGCGTTATTTAGATTTCATATGGCACCTGAACTACAAGGTCAGGCAGCAAGATTCTTAACACTACCATCAGAATTTGATATACATTATATGTATCAATCGCAATCAGGTCAAGCGAGTGAAAATGATTACTACAATAAGATTGCTACTTGCGTATTAACAGATTGTTCAGTTGATTATACGCCAGGGGGTGTTAGATCATTTGATGATGGTTCACCTACACAAATCAAAATGTCTTTATCATTTATGGAAACACAATTACTGACAAAAGAACTAATCGCACAAGGATACTAATATGGCATACTTCGATAGATTTCCCTTGATGACCTATGATATTAAGAATAATAATCAGTATAAATTATTACCAGACATATTAAGACGAGTAAAACTACGTGCTGCTATCAAGTCAGGTGTATTCTTATTTGATAAGTATGATGTGCCATACGGTGATAAACCTGAAGATGTTGCGTTTAAATTTTATGGTGACCCTGAATTACATTGGGTTATACTCATGACAAACAATGTTACAGATCGTTACTATCAATGGCCGATGACACAACCACAGTTTGAGGAGTTTCTTGCAGACAAATATGGTGCAGGTAGTGAGGACGCAATACATCATTATGAGAAAGCAAGATCAAGTGGTAGAACAACATCAAATGGACCAGGTGACATATCTCACCTAGTCGAAGTTAATTCTGACGAAGATGGCGCTTCATCGGTATCAAATAGAGAATATGAAGAAAGATTACAAGATGGTTACAGACAAATCAGATTATTAGATCCTAAATTTATAACAACATTTACTGAGGAGTTTTTTGCCCTTGTAAGAAAGTAGATTATGCCAGGTGAAACAACAGAAACACTAAAAAGAAATATAAAACCTAAAGATTCTGACGTTATAGAATTTGCAGGTGACTTCAATCTAGCAGCAGTAGTAATTCAAAGTCATATGGGCGAAGGTGTGCTTCCTGAGTCAGGTGGTGAGAATATACTTCCACAAATGATAGAGTTAAACATATATGAGAGTATAAACAAGAAAGCAATCACTGGTTCAATCGTTATCAATGACGCAACAAACCTTATTAAGAATTTGCCTATACAAGGCACAGAGCGTATATTATTTAAACTATCAACACCTGGTGCTCAAGATAATCTACAAACATCTGTGGATGCTTCTGAACTTACAGGTCATCCCTTCTATGTTTATAAGATATCAAATAGAAAACTAGCAACACCTGGTGTGTTGACGTACACTATACACTTTGGTTCGAGAGAGTTCATGCGAAACTTACGAACAAAAGTAAGTAAAGCGTATGAAGGTACGATAGATAGAATAGTTGCTCAGATATTTGCAGATAAAAAAGGATTAGATAGTCGTAAGACAATTAATTTAGAAGAAACACGCAATCAAGATAAGGTTGTAATACCAAACATGCGCCCACTAGACGCAATAGATATGTTAGCAAAACGTGCTTTACCTAAAACTACGAACGGTGCAGGGTATTACTTCTATGAAACAACAAAAGGGTTTCACTTTCGCAGTTGGGAATCTATGTGTGTTACGCAAGGTGTCTTTTCAAGACCTGTCAAAGCAACATTTCAAGTTAAACCAGCGAACATGGAAGCACCTGGATCATCAGGCATGGGTAAAGGACCAAGTAGAACGCAACAACGATTAAATAAACCTACGTCAAAAGTCTTGGAAGACTATGAAGCAGTAGAAGAATATAGTTTCATTAATAATTTTCATGATGTTGCTGCGAATACAGCAATTGGTACATATGCTCACAATGTTATTACACATAATATATACGACAAATCATATAAAGAAACAGTTTATAACTATCATGATCAGTTTGCTGTAACAAAACATACCGAAGATAAAACAGATGAACCAGCAGGTAGTAAGTTTCAAGTCGCAGATACACCAGTTGACTTTGATCAAAACAACGTCAGCGACTATTCTAATAGTAGAGTATCACTAGTTCCAACATCACAATTTCTACATAATGACGAATCAGGATCGTATGGCATTGACGTAGAACAAGATGGTGCAATCGAAGGTATGCGAATATCACAACAAGCACAAGTAGGCGCAGGCACTAGATTACGTTTAGTTGTCAAAGGTCAATCATATCTTGAAGCAGGTGACATGATACAATTCAATCTATTATCAGTAGAGAGTGCAA